>ENA-ORHV01000024-ORHV01000024.1-human-gut-metagenome-genome-assembly--contig:-NODE-24-length-67803-cov-12.6563_pt1 | contig 67803 bp, 64 predicted proteins | sample MGYA00243081_ERZ508731 | MGnify/ENA primary metagenome ERZ508731 (study PRJEB26277, sample SAMN04329842) | human gut metagenome | biome: human-associated habitat | host: Homo sapiens | place: USA...
TTTTGGGAGGATAATTTAGCGTTAGCTAAATTTCAATCCCCAACCGACACTCCGCTAAACCATAATTTAAAATAATAGACTTATAATAAAAGCAGTTGTAATCTTATTTGGATTGCAACTGCTTTTCTGTTATTTAAATTATAAAAAATGAAAAATAGCCATAAAGAAGTGAGATTGCCATACCTGCTATGACATCGCTTATAAAATGCACCCCGGCAAGGACTCTTGAAATCATAATCAAAGTGCTGATTATAAGATAAGCAATTCCGAGCGGAATACTTACATACATAAATGCCATTGCAATTATAAAGGCGCAGGCGGTGTGACGGCTCGGCATACTTTCGCCTTTCTTGTTTTTACCGAATACAGATGTAGTAGCAAATTTTTCGTACGGTCGAGGTCTGTTAAATATTTTTCTGAAAAAAGTAACTATTGCAAATACTGTAAGCGGTGACAGCGTAATTCTTGCAAAAATTTTAATATCGGAAAAAAACATAAAAACAATAAGAATGCCATACGATACAAACATTATAAGCGGGAGAAAGTTATAGCATAATTTTAATACGGTATTGCAAGTCTTATTTCTTTTAAAGAAACCAACAATGCTTTTATATGTTTCCGTACTTATAACAATCACCCCGTTTGAACATTCTTACGCTATTTTAACACAAGATTTAAACTATTTCAACATTATATTTTTCAAACCAATAATCAAGTTCAATAATATACGCAAGTATTTGCGGTGCTTGCATAAGCTGACCGTACCAAGGTGTTGTTATACTGTCGGGATTTTCGATTATATTCATTATACCTTCTTTGCTTAGCATTTCGGTAAGTGGATTTTTCTTTTGCAGAATATTTATAACTCGCTCTTTACAGATGTCAAAATATATCGGGTTGTGGGTTTTAGGGTAAGGACTTTTCTTTCGCCAACAAATTTCTTCGGGCAAAATATCCTCAAAGGCTTTTCGCACAATTCCTTTTTCACGGTTATTATATGCTTTGATTTTCCAAGGCATATTGTATGCATATTCCGCAAGTCTGTAGTCGCAGAACGGTACACGCACCTCAAGTCCGTTATACATTGAACAGCGGTCTTTTCGTTCAAGCAAACATTGCATAAACCAGTAAAAATTAAGATAAAACATCTCTCTCATTCGTGCGTCTGCTTTTGAATCTGTTTTCAGTTTTGGGGCAAGGTTAATTGTATCAAGATATTTTTGCCGCACATATTCTGCACCCTTTGGCAAAACTCCGTCTTTTAATATTGAGGAGCGGACATCCTGACTTTTTGACCATGGAAAATTATCTTCAAATAAAATTTCTTTGTTGTGGTACCACGGATAACCGCCGAAAAGTTCATCAGCACATTCACCCGACAACGCAACGGTATAATCTTTTTTGATTTCGCCACAGAACAAAAGTAACGAGGAGTCAACATCTACATAACCGGGCAAATCTCTTGCTATTACACTGTCATAAAGTGCGTCGGCAACCGCCTTGTTATCAAGTATAATTTCCCTGTGCCGACTGTCAGCATTGCGTGACATAAGTGAAATATATTCAAAATCGGCATTTGGCTGAAACAGACTTTTCTTAAAATATTTTTCATTGTCACGATATTCAACCGAATAAGTGTTGATTTTGCCGAGCTTATTTTCCTTATAATATTGCGAGGCGGTTTTTACAATTATGCTGCTGTCAAGTCCGCCCGACAGGAAAAAGCAGAGCGGCATATCGCTGACAAGCTGCCGGTTTATAGCGTCGGTAAGCAAAAAGCGTGTTTTTTCAACAGTTTCTTCAATGCTGTCCGTGTGTTCTTTCGCTTGAATTGTAAAGTAACTTTTTTTAGTCAGTTTTTGATTTTTATAAAGTGCCGATTCACCCGGTTTTAATTCTTTAATTCCCTTAAAAACGCCGCATGACGGAGTACGGGCAGGACCTAAGAAGAAAATTTCATATAGACCTGTTTCGTCAATCTGCGGTTTTACAATTTTACTTGCGAGCAGAGCCTTTATTTCTGACGCAAACAAAATTCCTCCGTCGTATTCATAATAAAACAACGGTTTTACTCCGATTTTATCTCGGCAAAGGAAAATACTGTTTTCGCTTACATCATATATCGCAAAAGCAAAAATGCCGTTGAGCATATCGGCGCATTTCTCTTTGTATTTCATATATGATTTAAGCACAACTTCGGTATCACTGTGCCCTCTGAAATGATAGCCGCTTGCTTTTAAATCTTCTCTTAATTCATCGGTGTTGTAAAGCTCTCCGTTATAGACGATTATATATGTTTTTCCTCTGTGTCGTGCCGCCATAGGCTGTTTGCCGTTTTCTTTGTCAATAACAATAAGCCGTCTGTGCAGCAGAGCACAACCTTTATTAATGTAAAGCCCGTTTTCGTCAGGACCTCTCTTGATAAGAGTTTGTGACATTTTATATAGAACAGGAATCTGTTTACTCATATCAATTTCGTTGTCAAACCAACCTGCAATACCACACATAAGTAACCTCCGTTAATTGTTTCTGTAATTTTTAAGTAAAAATAAAAAGCAAATCATCAGCGCCGTAAGTGCAATTCCCGAAAATGCCGTGCCTCCGTAAACGGAACTGCCTGAAACCGTACCTACGGAAAATACGCTTTTGGTATCGTAAAATATCAGCATACCGATATAGGTGAAAAGTGCGGTTAATATTCCTTGAATAATTCTGTAACAGAAAAATATCAATTTATTAATCTTAAGATTGCCAAGCACTGAAAAAATTTGAAAGTGTACGCATATTCCGCCAAATCCCGCCACAAACGCAACTGCCCATACAGGTAATTTGGAAGAAGCCGTTTTAACACCCGTGCACACTTCAAATATTGACAGCACGGCGGTTTTTACAAATCCGTCATCAAGCACTGTCGAAAGAATACCTGCGACGGCGGAAAAAGCTATAACAAACGAGCATATTGAAAACATACCTTTTGATGCATCGTACACCGCTTCCACAAGAGATTTTGTAAAGCTTAGCCTGATTTTATTGCTTCCTTTGGCAGTTACGAAAATTTTCCCTCTGTTTATTATTTTATTCGCAATGCCTGTAATGAGTACCGACAAAATTTGTGAGCAGAGCATTATTATGCCGATTTTTTTATCGTTGTAAATTGACATTCCTATAAAGCTTACTAAAAAACCCGGACCCGCACACACCATAAACATACTTGCTCTTTTACATTCTTCTGTTCCTGCATTTCCGCTTTTGTAAAGTTCGTTACAGCTTTTTGCACCGATAGGATAACCTCCCGTAACCGAAAGCAGTAATATGGGTGCAAAGCATGGACTTAGACCGAATACCGATTTCATAATTTTGCCGAAAGGTTTGCCTAAAAAATCGGAAATACCGCTTTTTACCGTAAACGATGACACTGCCATAAACGGAAACAGAGAGGGGATAAGCACATTTATGCACATTTCAATTCCAGAAAACGCTCCGTCTGCACATTCTTTTGAAAAAATTAAAAGCATTATGCATACAATAACTATTGCAAGCGAAAGCAGTGCGGCTGTAAATTTGTGAAAATTTGCCTTAATAAACATAGCAATCACCATTAATATATATGTAACACTCTGCATAAAAATAATAATAAAGCTATGAAACGGGAGAGATATATTTTGCAGAGAAAAAACGATAAGCCGAAAAACGAATCGGCAAGTTCGCTTACGCTTGATTTAAATTCAGGTTTGCCGACACTGGATATGCTTGGCAACAGGCGAATAACAATCGAGGGTTCGACAGGCGTGTTGAGGTATGAAAGCGAAAATATAAAGATTAACACAAACAAAATGGTTGTTTCCGTATGCGGCAGAGGACTTACGGTAAAGTGCATTTCTGCAGTTGATGTTGTAATTGAGGGATTTATAACGGGAATTGATTTTATTACATAAAGCGGGGCGTTAATATGCTGTTAAAGCTTATAAGATGGAGCAAGGGCTATGTCGATTTTTCTGCAAGCGGAAAATTTCCCGAACGATTTATTAATCTTACCACCCGTAACGGAATTAATGTATGGAATTTAAAGCCCACAGAAAAAGGCTTGACCGCTACAATGCAGGTGTATGATTACAAAAATATACGCAGTATAGCTTATAAATCAAAACTGAAAATGCGTGTTACAGGCAGACACGGACTTCCTTTTTATGTACAACGCTATAGGCAGAGAGTGGGACTTTTGATTGGAGCAATAATCGGAATTGTTTTGATTGCGGTCTTGTCAAAATTTATATGGTATATTGACGCACCGCCTACAAAGAGTTTGAGTACCTCACAAATTCTTTCCGCTCTTGAGGAGGATAATGTAAAAGTAGGTTCGTATATAAATTCTATAGATACCGAAAATACCGAGCGCAGACTGATTTTGAAAAACGAGCAGATTGGCTGGATAAGTCTTAATATTACGGGCAGTACGATGAGTGTTAATATTGAAGAAAAAGCTCCGAAACCCGATACTCCGGACTTTAAAACTCCTTGTAACATAAAAGCAAATAATGACGGAGTAATAACAAGTATAAAGACATCAAGAGGGGAAACAAAGGTAATGAAAGGCAGCGGAGTTGTAAAAGGAGATCTGCTTGTAAGCGGTATAGTGGAAACAAAGCAGGAAACAATAGAATATGTGCACGCAAGTGCCGAGATAATGGCGGATGTAATATATAAAAAAGAATATACATTGCCCAAAAGCTATGATTATTATTCGATAACCGATAACCGAACCGACAGATATATGTGCGGCTTTTTAAATTTTAAATTTCCCTGTTCAATAAGTTTTTTGTCTTATGATGACAGTGTGTTCGTAAAAAATAAAGAGAAATTGTGTTTTAACAATACAAATATACCGATAGAGTTTACGACGCAGAGTGAAATTGAAGTTAGTAAAAGCTGTGTAAATATAGATAAAGCCGTTCTTGATAAAAAATTACTTGCACAGTCAATGCTTTATGAAGTGTTTGAAAAGCAAGATAGTACGCTTGTAAGCAGGAAAATCAATATAAAAAAGAGCAATAATAATTTTAATGCTGAAATCAGCTATATTTTTAACGAAAATATAGCACAAACATCAGAATTAAGTGTGACAGATTAAAATATATGTGGTATAATTAAACTTATCAGATTATTATAGGGTGATATTATGCGGATTTTATGTATAGGTGATGTCGTAGGCAGTATAGGCTGTCGCTTTTTGCGTGATAAGTTGCCGACTTTGAAGAAAGTAAAAGGAATAGACTTTGTGCTTTGCAACGGAGAAAACTCGGCAGACGGCAACGGAATTACACCGTCATCTGCAAATTATCTTCTCGACAGCGGTGTAAATGTTATTACTCTCGGCAACCATTCTTTCAGGCGTAAAGAGGCTTATGACTTTATTGACGAAAATCCGTTTATAGTTCGTCCCGCAAATTTTCCTGACGGAACTACTCCGGGTATGGGAATTGTAAATGTTGATACAGGCAGAAAGATAATTACCGTAATCAATATAATGGGTAATACCTTTATGGACAACAACCTTGATTGTGCGTTTGATTGTGCCGAAAATATGCTTAAGAAAGCGGAGAGCAATATTATTATAGTTGACTTTCATGCTGAGGCTACGGGCGAAAAAAGAGCTATGGGATATTTCCTTGACGGTAAGGTATCTGCAATGTTTGGTACACATACTCATGTGCAGACTTCTGACGCACAGGTTTTGCCTAACGGCAGCGGATATATAACCGATGTAGGTATGACAGGAACAATTCATTCGGTTTTGGGTGTAAAAAGCGAAATAATTATCAATAAATTCAAAACCAAGCTGCCTGCAAGATTTGACCTTGCGGACGGTGAATGTAAAATGGAATGTGTGCTTTTCGATATTGATGACAAAACAGGCAAAACATTGACCGCAGAGTCATTCAGAATTGAATAAGGTAACCAAAATTTTAAATTTGCTATATTTTTGCGAATTTCACTTGCAAAATTTCGTTCTAAAATATATAATAACTATGTCTATGAATTTAATTGTATGATAAAGGATGTGTTCGCAATGTTTAACGGCGAAATCTTAAAGAATGCGATAATTTCTGGTGCAAACAATATAAGCTCACAGAAAAATCAGATTAATGATCTTAATATTTTTCCTGTTCCCGACGGTGATACAGGTACAAATATGTCTATGACTATAATGGCTGCCGCAAAAGCTCTTGCCGATTATGACGGTGACGATGCAGGCGAGGTAGCACAGATTACAGCTTCCGCTATGTTAAGAGGAGCAAGAGGTAACTCGGGTGTTATTACATCTCTTATTTTCCGTGGCTTTGCACAGGGACTTAAGGGTATGAAAGAAGTAAACGGCAAAAGCCTTGCCGCAGCTCTCGGTATCGGTGTTGACGCAGCGTATAAGGCTGTAATGAAACCTACAGAGGGCACAATCCTTACAGTAGCCCGTATGGCTTATGAAGAGGGTGTAGAGGCTTCAAGAATAAACTCCGACAGCCTTTATGTATGGCAGTGCATTTGCAATAAGGCAAACGAGGCACTTGCAATTACTCCGGAACTCTTACCTGTTCTTAAAAAGGCAGGAGTTGTTGACGCAGGCGGTAAGGGCCTTTGTGTAATCTTTGAGGGTATGCTTTCCTACCTTAAGGACGGTGTAATGATTGAGTACACCGAGGCAAAAAAAGAGGCTACTGTTGATAATTTTGAAAGTGCGGCTGCTGAATTTGACGATGATATTCAGTTCACTTACTGCACAGAGTTTATTATAGGCAGAAATATAGAGGACGCTCCCGACCCGGACGAGCTTAGATCTTATCTTCAGACTATCGGCGACTGCGTTGTAGTAGTTAATGACGAAGAGATTATTAAAGTTCATGTTCATACCGAACAGCCGGGTAAGGCTCTTACGAAAGCTCTTTTGTTCGGTCAGCTTTTGACAGTAAAAGTTGAAAATATGAAAGAACAGCACAAAAATGCCAAGGCTGCCGCTAAACCTAAGAAAGAAACCTTTGAACCGGCAGAACCTGTTGAAGATTTCGGCTTTGTTGCGGTTGCGGCAGGCGAGGGACTTAAAAACCTCTTCAAGGATTTAGGTTGTGCCAATGTTGTTTCCGGCGGTCAGAGTATGAACCCGAGCACAGACGATATTTACGCAGCGGTAATGGCTACACCGGCTAAAAATGTATTGGTGTTCCCAAATAATAAAAATATCATTCTTGCTGCCGAGCAGACTATACCTATGGTTAAGGACAGAAATGTTGTTATTGTTCCTACAAGAACAATTCCGCAGGGTATGACAGCACTTCTTAATTTCGATTCGGAGATTTCCCCCGAAAGCAACGCTCAGCTTATGATGGATGCCGCAACAGGTGTAGGCACAGGTCTTGTTACATTTGCAGCAAGAAACAGTGAGTTTGGCGGTAAGAAGATTAAAGAGGGCGACATAATTGCTCTTGAAAACGGTAAGCTTACCATTACAGAGAAAAATCCTGTAAAGGCAGTTGTAAAGCTTGCCAAGAATATGGTAACCCGTGATACTTCGTTTATCACACTTATTTACGGTAATGACATCAGCGAAGAAGATGCAAAGACGGCATTCAACGAGCTTTCGGATAAGTTCGGTTCACGCACAGATGTTACTCTCGTAAAGGGTGATCAGCCGGTTTATTACTTTATACTCAGTGTAGAATAATTTTGTAAGCATTGTCTTGCTTGCCCTGTGGCTGAGTATAAAAGTAGAAAGTTATTTGATTGAAAGGGGCGTGCATTCACGCCCTTTTGTTTTTCGGTGGAATTATGGCTTCTCTGTATAAAATTTCAATTGATAAATTAAACGGAATAGGCAAAAAAAGAGCCGAGCTTTTTAATAAGCTGGGCATTTACAGCATAGGAGATTTGCTTAGTTTTTATCCGAAAGGATATGAGGATTGGAGTTCAACCGTTAAAATCGAAAGCCTGCAAGACGGTATGAATGTATGTATCAAAGCGGTGCTCGGAGCACAGATAAAAGACGGAGTCTTGCCCGGAGGACGAATTATATCCAAAGGTATGGTGTATGATGACACGGGTACACTGCAGCTTGTCTTTTTTAATAACCGATACATAAGCGCTATGATTCACGCAGGTGAAGAATATTATTTTTACGGCAGAGTTACAGGCGGAATAGGCGGTTGGCAAATGATTTCTCCGACTTTTTCACCTGTCGGCGAGGGCTCAAAAATTCACCCGATATATAAGCAGACAGCAGGTCTTAATTCAAAGATAATTGCAAATGCGGTAAAGCAGGCTCTGTCGTATTTGCCTGAAAAGGTAAACGACCCGTTGCCCGAAAGCGTACGAAGCACATTTGCTCTGTGTGATTTGAAATATGCAATACAGAATATACATTTCCCCAATAATTCAGAGTCGCTTGCGTCGGCAAGAAAAAGGCTTGTCACAGAGGAACTCCTTGTGCTTAATCTCGGTATGCGTTCACTCAAAGAACACAGTCGAGGTGAAAGCGGAGTTGATATTACTAAAAGTTATTTTGATGAATTTAAAGAACTTTTACCTTTTACAATGACGAATGCACAAAGTCGAGTTGTAGGCGAATGTATATCTGACCTGACAAAAGGTACAAAACCGATGAACAGACTTGTTCAGGGTGATGTAGGTTCCGGAAAAACGGCTGTTGCAGCCGCCGTTTGTCATACTGTAATACGCAACGGATTTCAGGCGGCTTTTATGGCTCCCACTGATATTCTTGCAAGACAGCATTATAAAACCTTTACCGAACTTTTTAAAGGTACCGATATAAAAACAGCTTTGCTTACGGGTTCAATGAAAGAGTCCGAGAAAAAAGCTGTAAGAGCGGAACTTGAAAACGGCGACATCTCTTTTGTAGTCGGCACTCATGCACTGATAACCGAAAAAACCAATTTTTACAATCTCGGAATAGCTGTAACTGATGAACAGCACCGTTTCGGAGTATCGCAGAGGGCAAAACTTTTATCAAAAGGCAGTAATCCGCATTTGCTTGTTATGAGCGCAACCCCTATTCCGAGAACTCTCGGACTTGTTATTTTCGGCGATCTTGACATTTCGATAATAGACGAACTTCCGCCGTCAAGAAAACCTGTTAAAACCTATGCAATAAGCACGCTTAAGCGTAAAAACTGCTATGGATTTATAAAAAATGAAATAGCACAGGGCAGGCAGGCGTACATAGTTTGCCCGCTTGTCGAAGAGGGTGAACTTGAAAATGTAGCCTCGGCGGAGGAATATGCGGCGGAGCTTATGCTGAATGATTTTTCCGATATTTCAGTCGGTATTGTTCACGGACATATGAAACCTGCCGAAAAGGACGAGGTTATGAAAAAATTTGCGGATAACGAAATTTCTTTGCTTGTTGCAACGACTGTAATTGAGGTAGGCGTGGATGTTCCGAACGCTACCGTTATGACAATAGAAAATGCGGAAAGATTCGGTCTTTCTCAACTTCACCAGCTAAGGGGAAGAGTAGGTCGAGGTAAGTATGATTCTTATTGCTTTTTAATAAGCAATAACAGAAATCCCGAAACTATGCAAAGACTTAAGGTTATGTGCAGTACGAATGACGGCTTTAAAATTGCCGACGAAGATTTAAAATTGAGAGGTCCCGGCGACTTTTTCGGAGAGCGACAGCACGGTCTGCCGCAAATGGCGATTGCCGATTTTGCAGATACCAAAAGTTTGGAGCTTTCGCAAAAAATGGCTGATTTTATTATATTTAATTATAAAAATCTTTATCATGATGATTTAAGATTGTTGAGGGCAGAGGTTGACCGACTTTTCTCTTCAAACGGTCATAATTGTCTGAATTAATATATTATTAGGAGTAATCGAGTTTATGAAAAGGAAATTTATCAGGGTATTGTCGGTGCTTTGCACGCTTGTTGTGCTTGCCTGTGTATTTGCACCAACAGCAGGAGCTGCTTCGTTTACAAACAGCGTTGCAACAAAATCGGAGTCAATCTTACTTGTAAATACGGATACAGGTCAGACTGTTTATGAAAAAGAGGCTGATACCAAGCGCTATCCGGCATCTACCACAAAGATTATGACTTACATAGTTGTTATTGAAAATGTGGACGATATTGAAAATACAAGGGTAACTATCAAAAAAGATGTTCTTGACAAGCTAAAGGGTACGGGAAGTTCTGTTGCCAACCTTGAGGCTCATATCGGAAAAACAATGTCTGTTAAAGATTTACTTTACAGTATGATGGTTCCGTCCGGCAACGACGCCGCAATGACTCTTGCCGATTATGTAGGCGGCGGAAGTATTGACAAATTTGTTGATATGATGAACGATAAGGCAAAAGAGCTTGGCTTAAAGAATACACACTTTAAAAACCCCGACGGCTTGCACGATGAAGACCACTACACAACAGCAAGAGATATGTATACTATGGCTTCATATGCATTAAAACTCCCTTATTTTGAAGAAATTACAAATACAACCGAGTATTATTGTGAGGGCGATGACGAACCGCTTACCACAACAAACTACCTTATCGACCAGTGGCGTGGCGGAGATTATTACTATATGTACGCAAAGGGTATAAAGACAGGTACTACAGACCAGGCGGGCAGATGTCTTGTTACATCCGCATCGGCAGACGGATATTCGTACTTGCTTGTACTTTTAAAAGCTCCTTATAAAGAGGGTGTTGAGGAAGAGTATTATACCTTTACAGATGCCGCCGACCTTTTTCGCTGGGCGCTTACAAGTCTTGAACTTAATACCGTAGCATCAACAAAAACTCCTATTTGTGAGCAAAAAGTTAAACTTTCGTGGGGTAAAGATTCTGTTCTCCTCGTTCCCGAAAAGAACTTCAGTGCTATTGTTCCATCGGACTATGAGGAAAAATGGATTACCATAGAAACCAATGTTCCGGACGAAGTTGACGCACCGCTTGATACAAATACGGTTGTAGGCACAGCTACTATTTATTACCAGGACGATAAAATGACTGAAAAACAGGAACTTGCTACAGTTAATCTTGTGCCGAGTGAAAAGGTAGAACTCAGCGGATTCCTTTATGTAATGAATGTAATCGGCACAATTATGAAATCTTATTGGTTCTTGGTAGCAGTCGGAGTTATTGTAATAATTCTTGTAATTTACTATATTACCTCTAAAATCAACCGCAAAAAAGCCAAAGCAGCCAAAAAGGTAAAGCATTACCGCAATCTTTAATTTTTAAACTAAGCCACCGCAAAGCTAAGCGGTGGCTTTTGTAATGCCTATAAATAAGATTTAAGCTCTCCTATGTTTTCTTCTTCGGTATCCAGCATCTTTTTGGCGAGCATCGTTATATGCGGGTCACTGCCGTCGTATTCACGCATATGTCTTGCCATTTTGTTTACGCCCATTGTGTTGCCTTTAATCATCATTTCCGCAATGTGCGAGGCTGATGAATCACGCTTTAAATCACGGTTTGCGGCATAGCTTGTCATTGCCTTTGTCATCGGACTGACATGGTGTACATCCGCACCTCGCCTTTTAAGCATTGTATTTGCACAATGGTATAACTTGCTGTATTTTATAAGCTGTTCGCAAAGTACACCGTCAACTTTGTTGTCCTTTAATTGCTTGCGAACAGCAGAAATACCGTTGCAGCCCATCTCGGCATTTTGCAGAACATAATTAAGCATTTCGTTATCGTTAATCACAAAAATCACCTCTGAAAATATTATTATTCAACATTTGGAAAATATACATCTTGCAAGAGGCTTTGATTTGTGGTTTAATATAAATGGTGATATTAATGGTTAATTCAGAATTAAAAACTTTTACACTTCCATTTCCGAACGAAAGAGGAGAGCGTAAAATTTGGGTATATATTCCAAGTCATAGCGAAGATGAAAAATTACCTGTAATTTATATGACTGACGGACAAAATCTGTTTGACGAAGAAAGTACGGAATACGGAAGTTGGAATGTTATTTCTGCTGTTGAAAATGAGCAGAATAACACAGGACTTTCAGCCGTTATAGTCGGAATTGACAACGGCAATATATATCGTGACAGTGAGCTTACTCCGAAATGCATAGGTGAAATTCAGCACAGAGATTATTTTAATGATATTTTCTCTCCCGAGGGCGAGGTGTTTGACAGCTTTCTTACGGATACTGTTATCCCTTATATCGAAAATAATTTTCCTGCAAAGAAAAATAAAGAAAGCGTTTCGGTATGCGGAAGTTCATCGGGCGGTTTGCAGGCTTTCTTTGAGGGAATGGAGCACAGCGACAAGTTTGGATTTGTAGGAGCATTGTCGCCTGCATTTGCAGTTTATACGGAAGACGATTGGAGAGCATATTTGCTTTCAAAAGTGAACGATGATATGCCGTATATTTATATGTATTGCGGAAATGCAGACCCACTTGAAGAAATCTTGATGCAGAGCACGGAAATGATGTACGACCTTTTACCGGAAGTCGGTTATCCGTACGATATGTTCAACGAAGTTTTGCTTTTTGAAAATGCACATAATGAAAAAGCATGGAGAGAAATTTTCCCTGATTTTCTGCACACATTTCTTGATAAAGCAAGGTAAAAAAGCTGTGGAAATCTTGAGAATTTATATCGGTAAGTTTAAATAAGCGATAAAAGCAACAAAAAACGCTCTGCCTTTAAGACAGAGCGTAAATGCCGATATGTAACTATTAAAGAATAACCTCGCCGTCAACAGTACCGCTAAGACCTGCTGCGTTTGATTCATCGGTATCAATGTGCATTGCAGGAGCATAGCTTGGGCTTACTCTTACAACAACATCACCGAATGTTGTTGCTCTGCCTGTGCTTTCGCCAACCTTAACAGAAACAATCTGCTTATCGGTTACGCCAAATTCAGCGGCAGCTTCCGGAGTAAGGTGAATGTGTCTTTTAGCAGCGATTACACCGCACTCAATTTCACACTCGCCAACAGGGCCAACGAGCTTGCAGCCCGGTGTGCCTGCAATATCGCCTGACTCACGAACAGGAGCAGCAATACCGAGTTTTCTTGCATCTGTAAGAGCAACCTCAACCTGTGTAGCGCTTCTTTCAGGGCCAAGAATTGACATCATCATTTCACCCTTAGGGCCAACAACCTTAACCTTTTCCGCACAGGCAAACTGACCGGGCTGAGAAAGATCTTTCTTTTTAGTGAGAGTTGCGTCTGCACCGAAAAGTGTTGCGAAAACTTCCTTTGTCACATGGATGTGACGAGCAGAGGTTTCTACCATAATTTTCATATTTTTTACCACCAATCATAAATAAATACAGCCAATGGCTTTGAATATATTTTACTACTAAATTATTTAAATTTCAACACATTTACGCTAATGTATTTAATTTTCGGACATATTTTAGTTTGGAAATTTTAATTTCTAAAAATAAGGAATGATAAGAAAATGTATAGAACATGGGAAGAATTATACAGCGAGTGCAAAGCGTGCCAAAAGTGTGAACTTTGCAAAACACGCACAAATGTAGTTGTGGGCGTGGGAAATCCGAATGCCGATATTATGTTTATAGGCGAAGGTCCTGGAGAGAACGAGGACTTACAAGGCGAACCTTTTGTGGGCAGAGCAGGCAAACTGCTTGACAAGATGCTTGCTGCGGTTGACCTCGACAGAAACGAGAATATTTACATTGCAAATATTGTAAAATGTAGACCGCCGCAAAATCGTGATCCTAAACCCGAGGAACAGGAAATGTGCATTGGTTGGCTGCGCTCACAGGTAAAACTGATTAACCCTAAAATAATAGTTTGTCTTGGAAGAATTGCAGCGGCAAAACTTATTAAGCCTGACATAAAGATTACCAAAGAACACGGAATGTGGTTTAAAAAAGGTAATTTCGAAATGATGGCTATGCTGCATCCTGCCGCTGTTTTAAGAGATCCACGCAAAAAGCCCGAGGCTTTTGACGATTTTTTAAAATTGCGTGACAGACTTGAAGAATTAAATAAAGGAGAAGTTTAAAATGAATGAAACAGTAAACCTGATGATTACAAGAAGAAGCGTAAGAAAATTTAAATCGGATATGATTCCAAAAGAAATTATAGATGAAATCATTACAGCCGGTACATATGCGGCATCGGGCAGAAACAGTCAGTCACCTATCATTATTGCCGTTACTAATAAAGAATTAAGAGATAAAATTTCAAAAATTAATGCGGAGATTATGGGTAAACCCGACGGTTTTGACCCGTTCTACAATGCGCCCGTAATGCTCATAGTTCTTGCGGATAAAAGTGTGCCTACTTATCTTTATGACGGTTCGCTTGTAATGGGCAATCTTATGCTTGCCGCTCACGGACTCGGTATAGGCAGTTGTTGGATTCACCGTGCCAAAGAATTTTTTGAAAGGGAAGAGGGCAAAGATTTGCTCAAATCGCTTGGCATAGAGGGCGATTATGAGGGTATCGGCAACTGTGCGCTCGGTTATGTTGACGGTAATTATCCCGCAGAGCATCCACGCAAAGAAAACAGAGTTTTTTATGTAGATTAAGAGGTAAGTTCTATGATTATTCTTGCATCGGCATCTCCCCGCAGACAGGAGCTTTTAAAGCTGATTACCGAAAATTTTATTGTGATACCGTCCGATATAGACGAAGGTGTGCCAAATAATATTGAAACCGAAAAAAGTCCCGAATACCTTGCTGTGAAAAAGGCAAAGCATATATATGAAAACGGACATAGAAATGATGTTGTAATCGGTTGTGATACAGGAGTTTTTATTGACGGTAAAATGCTTGGCAAACCTAAAAACAAAGAGGATGCAAAGCAAATGCTGACTGAACTTTCGGGCAGAAAGCACAAGGTAATTACAGGCTGTTGTATTTGCGGCAACAGTAAAGTAAACAGCTTTTCACAAGTTACGGAGGTTGAGTTTTACGAACTTACCGAAGAAGAAATCGAAAGCTATATTGCCACAGGAGAGCCGATGGACAAGGCAGGCTCATACGGAATACAGGGCAAAGGCTCATTGCTTGTGAAAGGCATTGTCGGCGATTATTTTAATGTGGTAGGTTTGCCTGTTGCAAGGCTCAATAAAGAATTAAACGGATAGGATAAAATGAATATTGAATTTAAAAGAGTAACAAAAAAACTTCCCGAATATAAGCAAATCAAACAGCTGTATTTTTCGGCTTTTCCGTCTGAAGAAAGAGCACCGTTTTATTTGATGATAAAACGAACCAAAAGAGAAAATGTCGATTTTCTTGCAATTTATTGTGAGAAAAAATGGGTCGGAATGATTTATATAATTAATTATCTTGACCTTTCGTATGTTTTCTACTTTGCTCTTGATGACAGTCAAAGAGGGCAAGGAATAGGCTCTGCCGTGCTCCGAGAGATTCATAAACTTTACAGTGGCAGAAGATTTTTTCTTGCACTTGAACAGCTTGACAAAAATGCGGAAAATTATGCTCAACGCCTTAGCAGAAGCAGATTTTATCTGAAAAACGGACTTAAAAAGCTCAAAATTTCCATTAAAGAGGGAAATGTGGTGTATGATTCTATGGGCTTTGGCGGCGAGGTTAAACCTGACGAATATATGGCAATGATGAAAAATTACACAGGCTTTTTCTTTTCAATGCTCTATAAGGTTGAAATGTTTGAGAACTGATATAAATTATGGTTTAGTGCACAGTTTAGCCAAGCAATCAGTTAAACCATAAATTACTCCAACTTTTGATAAAGATTTCTTACAAAAAGCAAAAAAGCTATCACAAATTAATGTGATAGCTTTTTCAGCGTTAATATTCAGTTGTTGGCAAGTGCTCTTTCGAGCCAGATGTCAGCAATATCCATTGCAACAAAAAGTCCGTGCTTTTCGCTTGATTTTACAAGCTGCTTTCTTGGTGAAAGGTCAGGGTCAGTGGCAAGTAACTGAACAGTAACTTTATCCGCAACCTGAAGTCCGTTTACCTCGTTTTTGCTTTTTACCTGAAGTCTGATAACATATGGTTCAGACATATTGCCGTAATAAATCTCATCGCCACACCTTACGAGCGGTCTGCCCTTATAGGTGGAAAATTCCTGAGCTGTTTTTTTAGCTTCTGCCACGAAGCATCAGTCCTTTCTAAACATTAAGGTAAGATTTTACGAGTGCTTCAAGTAAGTCGTCACGGTCAATTTTACTGATAATGTTGCGTGCGTTGTTGTAAGTTGTTATATATGTGGGATCCTCACTAAGAATATAGCCTACTATTTGGTTTATTGGGTTATAGCCCTTTTGTCTGAGAGCGTCATAAACGATGGTAAGACTTCTTTTAATAGCATCGTCCCTTTCCTCACCAAGTGAGAAAATCATAGTCTTATCCAACATACCGAAACACCTCCTGTAAATTATTCTTTTTATATTATATACTAAATCAGTTAATTTTTCAAGCCCGTTTTCGTGAATTTTATGTGAATTGTTTAAATTTGCTATTTTATTGGTTTTTATAAATCAAAAAGCCTCCCAATTCAGGAAGGCTGTAGATTGTGCCACAAATATGTAGCACATAATCAGACATTAAGTCCGAAAGAAATAGAAATTGCGTCATTTATTTCGCTCATATAGTTTTGGTCAACCGAGCCCATTTTTTCTTTGAGTCGTTTTTTATCTATGGTGCGGACTTGTTCAAGCAAAACAACGCTGTCTTTGGCAAGTCCCGAAGAATCTGCATTGAGCGGAATGTGTGTGGGCAGATTTGCCTTTGACTGCTGACTTGTGATGGCCGCAGCGATTACCGTAGGGCTGAATCGGTTGCCTACATCATTCTGAACGATAAGTACAGGTCGTATTCCGCCCTGCTCAGAACCTACAACAGGACTTAAATCTGCATAAAAAATGTCCCCTCGTTTTATATTCAAGACTTTCACGCTCCAAATAATTAGATTACTGATATTTTTCCCTTTCCAAAAGTTTTTATACAGCTACTATATAATATTTTTGGGCGTAAAAATTGTGAAGGCTTTTAGTTTTCATTTTATTAACCAAGCTCGTATTGATTGCTGAAATCAATACGAAAATTTTTAGAATTTATTTGCGCAGATAATATATATCCGTTTTTATCTACGGAATATGTGCATTTGCCCTTTGAAGTTTCCAGTATATATGTATCGGATTCATTATTTTTTTGATAAAGAATTTCTCTCCCGTCACAAATCTCTGTTGCAACACAATGTATAAGTTGCGGAAGATTGTCATTTGGCAAATATGCCTCGTCTGCAGTACTTGTTAAGTCGTCTATTTCAATGGATATTTCACCTCCGTCATTGCCGATTTTTAACCCGTCAACAGTTTGCGGTTTGTTAAAAACAAGTTCGGTTTGACCGTCATTTGCCGTTATACTTCCTCCTGCCGAAAAATCTCCTTTGCTTGCCGTAAAATCGGCATTAAAATTTGTAATTATACTTTTTTTAACTGCATTACTTTGGCAAGCAGAAAAAATTATTGCCATTAAGAAGAATAATACAAAAAGCCTTAGTTTTTTCATATTACGCCACACTCCTGTCTTTGCTTAATTATATGTAAAAAGCAAGGCAAAAATTATTTATACAAAAAATAAATGGCAACATAAATAACTTTAATTATCTATGCTGCCAATCTTCAATTTGTTTTTGAATTGTCAATTAAAACAATCCATTTACCGTTTCTTTTTCCGCTTTCACGCTTTATAAAGCCTTTTTCCTGTAAAAGTACGGTTTTCCTTTTTATAGAGCGTTCTGATTTTCCTACCTTAACGGCTAAATCCTTTTGAGTGATTTGCGGATTTTCTTTTAACGCTTTTATGATTACTAAATCTTCAAGAGATAATTTCAAAGTGCCATTTTCTTTTTCAAAAGTGTCATTTTGGCACTTTGAAATTTCATATGTGGCACTTTGAAAATTTTTATTATAGTCGATGTGTAAATACCTGTTTTTTAAATCATGGTTTGCGTTTAATAAGAGATTATATTTTGATTCTAAATCAATATATGCGATTTGTGTAAAGGCACGCAGTTGCAAGTCATTATACATTTCATTTCACCTCTGTTATATACTCAAATTCATGTAAACTCGGTGTACTTTCTCCTTTGCTTACACACAAAGTAAAAGTTTTATAAGGATTATAACGCTTTATTAATGTATCTCCGTAAGAAGGATAAGTATCAAATTTTTGTGAGCATTGTCTATAATTTTCAATATCAAAGAAATAACCGTTTATTACAAGTTTAAAACTATAACTCTTACTAATATTTTCAAATATCGTAACCAATTGTTCTTTACTTATATTATCATCACAGTAGATTGCCTTTACATACATACCGCTAACATTGTGCTTTTTAACAAACTCTTCAATTGATAAATTTGTATTGATTTCAGGCTTAATATCCGTAACTATTTCAACATCAACCGCACAGTCTATGTTATATTTATTAAAACTCTCTACAATATCATTTTGAACTTTATATGTCATAATATTGCTCACATAATCATCTGTTACATTGCCGTCATTATCTATTACAGCTGTAAACATCAGTTTAGGGGTATCTTTCGGATGCACATAAAGTGTTGCGGAATTAGTATCTATTCTGTTTCCTATGTATTCAGCCTCAAACTCCTCGTTGTATTTTTCATTCAGCCTTTCGCATACTGTATTTGCCGTAGTCTTGTTGAAAGTGCCGAGCATTGAGCAAGCACCCATTGATAAAGAAAATCCTAATGTTAAAGTTAAAACAACTGCCTTTCCTATAAATTTTATCATTTTATTTCTCCCAACTTTTTGAAAATATAGTATTGTTTTTAATTTTATAAATATTACATTAGTTTCAAATAAGCTGTTGGAATCATATCAATCATATCGGTTGGCAGCATTGATATTTTACCAAGTTTTTCTGCGGCAAGGTCGCCGATTGTGCCATGAAGAAATACTCCTGCCGCTGCTGCATTGATAGGGGATGCACCTTGAGCAAGCAGTGAGCCGATTATTCCTGACAAAACATCACCGCTTCCTCCGGTTGCCATTCCCGAATTGCCTGTGTGATTAATATAAACTTCACCGTCAGGTGATGCTATTATTGTTCCCGCACCTTTTAAAACAGTTACTACACCGAATTTTTTTGCAAAATCAATCGCAGTATTTTCTCTGTTTGAATTAACCGTCTTTGGAGTTGAATGTAAAAGTCTTGCCATTTCGCCGGGATGAGGTGTAATAATGGCAGGCGCTTTTAAATTTTTAAGAATTTCCGGTTTATTGCAAATGCAGTTCAATGCGTCGGCATCAATCACAAGCGGCTTTTCGCAATTTGTAATTACAGATTGTACTAAATTTTTTGTGTCATCACAAACCGAAAGTCCGCAGCCTATTACTACGGCAGAAGATTTTTCGCACATTTCAAGCAAAAAATCGGTGTTTTTACTTGAAATTACACCGTTTGAAGTTTCTTCAAGCGGATAATATACGCTTTCAAGAATATTTGTTGCACAGACAGGATAAATGCTTTTCGGTACGGCAATTTTTAATAAACCGATTCCGCATCTTAAGGCTGCCTTACCTGCCATAATTGCAGCGCCTGCCATTCCGTAACTGCCGCAAATGCACAGTAAACTGCCGAGAGTACCTTTATTGGAGTCATCGGGACGGTTAAAAACAGCCTTATTAAAAAGCAATCTATCTGTTTCTTTCATAATTTAGCCTCTTTTGTAAAAAATCTTGAGTACAATGTCTTTCTTAAGATGACCTTTCATTGCATTGAGAATTTTCTCGTTAGGCGCAAATACAAGCAAAGTTTTGCCGTATGCCGCAGAATTAAAAACAGCATAATAGTTGTTTTCGTCATTAATATCGGCACAAGCCTCAATGCGCTTAGCAAATCGCATTGTATCAATTACTTTTTCATCTTTGTCAAGAATTTCAATGTCGCTTATCTGCAGTTTGCACATTGTTTTTCTTTTTCTTAGAGCAATAATCTTTGAAACCTCAATAATTCCGCCTGAAACCGAATATTCATATTCTACACGCTGAATACTGAAAACATACCAAACTATGTATATTCCTATAAGGAAAATAAAAAACGCCACATAGATAAGGTAAGCAAGGTTGAGCGGATATGCAAGCGCAATGCAAAGGGCGGGAATTGTTATAAGCAATGCTACCGATAAAATTTTAATGATAAGCTGTTTTGGCTTTTTAACTCTTTTTACAAGCTGTTCGTTAAATATTTCCAATTTTTTTACTCCTTTATTAAGTAGATTAATAGTATAATAACATAATAAGCGTTTTTTTTCAATAAAACTATTGCAAAATCAAAAAGAAAATGATATTATACTAATGATAACACGCTGACGAAGAGAGTAGCGTTTTTTATGCCGAAAAGAGAGCGATGTCAAGGCTGAAAGCATTGTGCGGCGGAAATTGCGTGAAGTTCACTTCCGAGTGGTGAGACTGAAATAACAGTAGGTTTCAACGGCTGACTCCGTTACAGGTCGGGAAGTGTTTGCTTCTTTAAGCAAAAATCAGGGTGGTACCACGGATATTATTCGTCCCTGCGTAAGTGATTACGCAGGGATTTTTATTTTTACGGAGGTATGTATGAACGAGAAAATCATAAGCCTTATGGGCGAAATCAACGCCAAGGTTTCAGAAATTTCCGATCTTGTCGAGCTTGACAAGCTCAGAGTTGCTTATCTTGGTAAAAAGGGCAGTATTACTGCACTTTTAAAGGGTATGAAAGATCTTTCTCCAGATGAGAAAAAGGCTTTTGGCTCTGAAGTAAACCAGCTTAAGGCTATGGCGAGCGAAAAGATTGAGCAGAAAATCGAAGAACTTAAGAAGAAAGAGGTAGAAAGAGAAATCGCCTCTATGCGTCCTTTTGATATTACTGCTCCGTCAAATATTGTAAAAGGCTCATATCATCCAATCACACTTGTACAAAGACAGTGTGAGGCTATTTTTAAATCAATGGGCTTTACTGTAGAAGATTATTCTGAAATTGTAACCGATTACGAATGTTTTGAGTCACTTAACATTCCTAAGCATCACCCTGCAAGAGATATGCAGGATACTTATTATCTTGATAACGGTCAGCTTTTGAAGTCACAGACTTCTGCCGCACAGAACGCTATTCTTAAAAAATACGGTAAAAACCTTATTGAAAACGGTGTGCCGATTAAGGCAATTTTCCCGGGCAGATGTTTCAGAAATGAGGCAACCGACGCTTGTCACGAAAACACATTCTTCCAGATGGAGGGTGTAATGGTTGACAAAAATATTTCAATTTCAAACCTTATCTTCTTTATGAAAACTATGCTTTCGGAAGTTTTCCAAAAAGATATTAATGTACGATTAAGACCCGGATTTTTCCCATTCGTTGAACCGGGATTTGAGCTTGATATCAGTTGTCTTATCTGCGGTGGCGAGGGTTGTCCTTCATGTAAGCACAGCGGTTGGCTTGAGCTTTGCCCATGCGGTATGATTCATCCGAATGTACTTCGTGAGGGCGGTATTGACCCGGACGAATACACAGGCTTTGCATTTGGTCTTGGTCTTACAAGACTTGCAATGATGAAGTACGGCATTAAAGACATCAGAGATTTGAACAGTGGCAGCTTAAAGGCATTGTCACAGTTTACAGACGATAAGTAAGGGGGAGAGTAGTAATGTTTTTATCAATGAACTGGATTTCAGACTTTGTTGATTTATCGGGACTTGACAAGGTTGAGCTTATACATCAGTTTTCTCTCTCTACAGCCGAGGTGGAAAACGAAATTTTCTTCAAGGGTTCAGAATTAAGCGGTGTTGTTGTAGCTGAAATTAAATCAATTGAAAATCACCCTGATTCTAAGAAACTGCACTTACTCAAGGTTGACGCAGGTGAAAGCGAACTTGTTGATGTAGTTTGCGGTGCACCGAATGTAAGAGTAGGTATGAAAACCGCTTTTGCAAAGGTTGGCGCTAAACTCGGTGAAATTACCATCGCACCTCGTCCGCTCGCAGGTTATACTTCATATGGTATGTGCTGCAGTGAAGCGGAAATCGGAATCAGTGACGATAATTCGGGTATTATGGACATCACAGATGATGTTGCAAACGGTACAGATATTAAAGAAGTTTACCAGATTGACGATATAGTTTTTGAAGTTGACAACAAGTCACTTACAAACCGTCCTGACCTTTGGGGACATTACGGTATTGCAAGAGAGTTTGCCGCACTTTCGGGCAGAGCATTAAAGCCGCTTGAGGTTGAAGATCTTACTCCGTACAATGAGCTTGCAAAGGTTGATATGAAGATTGAAGATCCGCTTTGTCAGCGTTACAGCTGTTTGCAGGTTGAGAACATCAAGAGAAATGTAAGCCCCGTAAATATGAGAATCAGACTTTATTACTGCGGTCTTCGTGGTATTAATTTCCTTGCTGACCTTACAAACTATCTTATGCTCGAAATGGGTCAGCCAATGCACGCTTTTGACTCAAGAAAAGTAGAGAAAATTCGTATTAAGCGTTTTGACAAGCCTTTTGTATTCCGTACACTTGACGGTGTGGACAGAAACATTGACGAAAATACACTTATGATTTGTAACGATAATACTCCTGTTGCAATCGCAGGTATTATGGGCGGTCTTGATTCGGAAATTGTTGACGATACAACAACTCTTACACTTGAGTCTGCTACATTTAATGCAGTATCGGTTCGTAAGTCAACAGTAAGACTTGCTCACAGAACAGACGCATCTATTCGCTATGAAAAGTGTCTTGACCCTGAAATGACAACTGTTGCAATCGCAAGATTTGTTAAACTTTTAAAGACATATGACAGCGATATTAAGGTGGTTTCAAGCCTTACAGACGAGTATGCTTTCCACTATGAAAAGATCACTCTTGAATTTGACAAGGCATTTGTTGACCGCTATACAGGTATTGAAATCAGCAACGAAAGAATCGTAAAAACTCTTGAAAGCCTCGGATTCGGTGTGCAACTTGCAGGTGATGATTTCACAGTAACCGTTCCGTCATGGAGAGCTACAAAGGATGTTACAATCAAGGCTGACATCATTGAGGAAATCACAAGAATTTACGGTTATGATAACTTTGCCGTCCATACAACCCGTTCACCTCTTTATCCTGTAAGAACAGGTGAGTTAAAGAGTAATGAAGATAAAATCAAGGATATTCTTGTTCAGAGATATAATCTTCATGAAGTCCATTCATATGTATGGGCATATAACGACGAGCTTAAAGCACTTGGCATTGAAGTTGAAAACAATGTTAAGCTTGCAAACGCTACTAACCCTAACATTGAAACAATCAGAAATTCAATTATTCCTACACAGCTTTGTCAGGTTAAGTCAAATACTTCGTATTCAAATGATTTCGGTATTTTTGAGATCGGCAGAGTTGTAAAAGGTCTTGACGAAAACAACCTTTGCATTGAGCAGAAAAAACTTGCAATCACACTTTTCAGCAAAGTTAAGGATATTAAAACACTTTACTTTGAGCTTAGAGATATGCTTGTTGTACTTTCAGAGGACATTAAGCACAAATCGCTTGGCTTTAAGAAAGCAGAGCCGACACACAGCTATGAACACCCTGTAAATCTCTACACAATTATGATTGACAATGAGGAAATCGGTACAATCGGTATTGTTCACCCGACTGTGGGCAAAAAGCTTGACAAGAAAGCAAGCGTGGTATTTGCTGAGGTTGATATGAATGCATTTACCGATGCGCAGACCGCTCCGATCGTTTACGATGAGCCGTCAAAATTCCCGCCGATTGATTATGATATCAGTGTAGTTGTTCCTGAAAAACTTTTCTTTGAGGATCTAAGCAAGTGCTGGATCGGAAAGGGCGAGGGTATCTTAAAGGGTACAAAAATTGTTGATACCTACGATACAGACACAGTACACAGTATCACAATCAGATTTGAATTTTCATCAGCCGAGAGAACTCTCTCATCAGCAGAGGTTCAGAATGTAATGGACGAAATCATTGCAGAACTTGCAAAAATCGGTGCAAATTTAAGATAATAAATTAAAACAACCGACCGTAATTAAATTTTACGGTCGGTTTTGCTGTATTGTTATATTGACAGTAAAAGAAATGATTTAAAAATAAAATATATGAAAAATTTACATATTATAAAAAGAAAACTACCGCAAACAATACTATTGCGGAAGGAAATCAAGAGGTTGAACCTGACGCTTAAAATATAAAATTAACTAAAAAATAATTAACAAAGGAGAAAACCAATATGTCAAGCAATAACAATCAGCTTAATGTACCACAGGCAAAGGAAGCAATGGAACGCTTTAAGATGGAATGTGCAAACGAAGTGGGCGTAAACCTTAAACAGGGTTATAACGGCGACTTAACATCAAGAGAAGCCGGTTCGGTAGGCGGACAGATGGTTAAAAAGATGATTGAATCATATGAAAACAGTATGAAATAATTTGATTTAATAAATAAATCATAAAAATATATCGGGGCATATGGCAACAGCTGTATGCTCCGATGTTTATTATGCAATATTATTCTTAAAATATCAGTTGATTTTCAAATTATGCTCTTTTATGTACTCCAAAAGTGCTCTGCAACCATTGTCAATGTCGGTGTAAGTAACATCAAAATTGCCTGTGTACCATGGATCTGCCACATCTCGTGAATAATTGGTAAACTCAAGCAGGCGGTGAATTTTCTTTTCATTGTCAAAACCGACTATCCGCTGTAAATTGCGCAAATTCATAGAATCCATAGCAATTATGTAATCATAATTTTTGTAATCGTCTTTGGTAATCTGCACAGCATGGTGTGAAGTGAACGGAATGTTCATTTCTGTTAATTTTGCCTTTGTTCCACGATGAATACCGTTGCCGATTTCCTCCGTACTTGTCGCAGATGAATTAATTAAAAATTTATCGGCAAGCTTGTTATCCGCAACCATTTTTTTCATTACAAATTCCGCCATAGGTGATCGGCAAATATTCCCATGGCACACAAACATTATCTTAATCATAACAAAATTCCTCCCGATTTGCCGTAATATGCCGTGATTTGCAAGGGTGAATTGAGTATAACAGGAATGAGTATCACTTTAAAAATTTCCTCAAAATACGCAAATCAAGGCAAAATGTGGCATATTAAATTTTTCAAAAGTAGTCAAACAGTAGTCAGCTAAGGGGTGCAGACTACTTTCAAAATCAACCGTATAACGATAGCTTTTCCACAAGGGGGTGCAAAATGGATTTTACATCAAAATAATTCTTTATCAGAACTATAATTCTGATTCAATCTATCATCAACGGCATTAAACAGTAATTATATTATAGCATATAAGAAGTTGTTTTCCTATACTTTAGTTAGCATTCATTCCTAGAAAGATGTTACATATTTTTATTGCATAGTAGTTAATAGATTTTTTAGTGTGAACTCTTGAAATACTTTGAGAAAAATGGTAATATAATAAACATAAAATACTTTATAAAAGGATTTTGATTATGAATTCTGTTCCAACAAACAATATGGATGTAAAAAAGCAAAATAGAATAAATACTTTTAGATGTCTGCTGAAATATGATAGAATTTCACAGCCTGAGCTTGCACAAAAGCTTAACCTCAGTTGGCCGACTGTTTTGCAAAATGTGAAAGAGTTAATCAATCTTGGATTGGTTCATGAGGTTGGTGCTTACAAGTCTACAGGCGGAAGGAAAGCAAAAGCTTATGCTTCAATTCCTGATGCAAAATTAGCCATCGGAGTTGATATTACAAAAAATCACATAGGTTTTACGCTTGTTGATTTGTCCGGAATGGTTATAAGATATACAAGAAAGACAAGAGCTTTTTCTTCTGAAGAAAATTATTTTAAAAACTTAGGCGACTTGATGAATAGTTTTCTAAAAGATGATGAGTTTGACAGAATTATAGGAGTAGGTATTTCTATCCCCGGTATTATAAGTGATGACGGAAAGAGAATAATTTTTTCTCATGCACTTGACATTTATGATTTCAGCACAGAAAGATTTGTTGAATTTATCTCATACCCTTGCTTATTTATCAATGATGCAAATGCTGCCGGTTTTGCGGAAATGTGGGATAAGTCAGATATTGATAATCTTATTTATCTGTCATTAAGCAATACTGTCGGCGGTGCAATTATTTTTTCGGGAAAGTTGTTTTGGGGCAATAATCTTCGAGCAGGTGAATTTGGTCATAATACATTAGTTCCTAACGGAAAACAATGCTATTGCGGTAAAAAAGGCTGTCTTGACGCATATATTTCGGCAAAGGTATTATCTGAGCAGGCTGACGGAAATCTTGCAATGTTTTTTGAAAAACTCCGATGCGGTAATGCTGAAGCCGAAAAGGTATGGGACGATTATCTTAAGTATCTTGCAATAGCTATTAATAATCTGAGAATGACTTTTGACTGTGATATAATTGCCGGTGGATATGTAGGAGCTTTTCTCGAGGAATTTGCACGGGAATTAAAAAATTATGTTGCTGAACGAAATACATTTGAAAGTAATGCCGATTTTTTGAAATACTGTACCTTTAAATTAGAGGCATCTGCAGTAGGTGCAGCACTTATGAAAATAGATTCGTTTTTACAGGAAATATAAATTATTAAAAGCAGTGATTCTGATAAATGTCGGAGTCACTGTTTTTTTGCACAAATCATAGTGTTAATATTTAGCAAATGTGATGATTTTAAAAAAATCTATTGACATCAATGTGTGTTTGTGATTTAATATAGTCACTTAATAAAACACTTTATAAAAGTATTTTTAAACAGGAGGACTAATTATGAAAAACACTATGAAAGTTGCTGTAATGACAGGCATTAAAAAAATGGGATATGTTGATCGTCCGGTGCCGACACCAAAGCCTAATGAGGTATTGGTAAAGCTTGAGTATATCGGCATATGCGGCAGTGATATGCACTATTATGAGACAGGTGCAATCGGTGACTATGTTGTAAAGCCCCCTTTTGTTCTCGGACATGAACCGGGCGGTGTTGTCGTTGAGGTAGGTTCAGATGTAAGTCATTTGAAAGTAGGTGACCGTGTCGCTTTAGAGCCGGGGAAAACTTGCGGACACTGCGAGTTTTGTAAAACAGGCAGATATAATCTTTGCCCCGATGTAATCTTTTTTGCTACCCCCCCGGTTGACGGAGTATTTCAGGAATATGTAGCTCACGAAGCAGATCTTTGCTTTAAACTTCCCGATAATGTATCGACACTTGAAGGTGCTTTAATTGAGCCTCTTGCTGTTGGTTTCCATGCTGCAAATCAGGGCAATGCCCACGCAGGACAGACAGCGGTTGTTATGGGTGCAGGATGCATCGGTCTTGTAAGTATGATGGCACTGAAAGCAGAGGGTGTCAGTAAGGTATATGTGGTTGATATTATGCAGAAAAGACTTGATAAGGCTATGGAACTCGGTGCTGATGGTGTTATAAACGGTAAAGACGAGGATGCTGTTTCGTTAAATGAAACTACAGCAACATAATTTTCACCTTTAGCATTAATTAAATCCATGAGGAAACTGTTTGCAGACTGCTTAACATACTCTATAGCTGAGGGTGCTGTGTAAATGGTTTCTCCGTGCTCACCGATAAAACTTGCTGTGTCAGAAACATCTAAAACAAGTACAGAATATCTTTTAACAGTGTTTGTTTCTTCAGCACTAACAGCAAAAAGAGATAATGGCAAACAAGAAAGTGTAAGAACTAACGCAATCATAATCGAAAAAATCTTTTTCATTAGACAACCTCCTATTTTATGTTTGGTATATTAATTTTTTAAAATAAATACTTTCTCACCTCCTATTATGTTTTCACATTCCTCAATTTCTGTGTCAATTGGAATGCAAAAAGCTGGTCTAACCGCATTTTCACATAAACCGTCTAAACCATTTATCCCTCCTATCCCTGCACATCCAGTTTCGGAAATTCCAACAATACTGTTCCCACCGTTAAAAGCAGCAGAACGAAGCATCCAAGATCCTGGACATGAGTTTTCATAATAAGCAATTTTGTTTTCATTTTTCTTAAAAAAATTAATTGGAATACCTTCCTGTGCTTGAGAAGAGCCTAAAGTGGAATTCACTTCAGTAGCTGACAATAAAAATATTTTCCTTTCTATTGTTTCTGTGGAAGAATCATGTGTATCGATAGCGTTTTTTGTAGCAATTAGTATAGATGAGTTAACTATTATTTTTCTTGTATTCTCATGAAGAGTATAGAAATATGAATTGTTTAAAAAATCATCTATTATGCTTCCACTATAATATGATCCATATTCACCTGATGAATTATATGGCTTAGGTTCATCAAGTAAAAATTCTCGTAGCAAAAGACAATTTTTTGAATAATCAGAAGATAAAACTAAAAAAGGAACATATTCATTATTTTCATTTATATAAATCCTGTATCCATATAAATTATTTGTATCATAGCACAAATCTTTTATACAACATGGTTTATTAGACTCCGGATTGTTATAAATAGTTTTCTTATTAAATTGTTTGTTACAAGAAGCTAAAGATAATGAGCCAAACAAGCAAATCAAACACCAAAAACATTATATTATACTAAAACTCAAAAATCTTGTTTTTTTTATCATATTAAACCTCATCGAAAGCAAAATTCTTTCGCAGAATATATTACTTCTGCGATATTGTAATTATATATAAAACTACTGTATAATTATATCATAGGTTGATATAAATGCCAATATGTGTATTATAAATATAGAAAAAGTTGTGTAAATTAAACAACATCGCCATAGACATTTTATGCAATTCGCCGTCAAAATTCTGGTCAAAAAAGAAGTAAAATCATTTGCACGAAATCCGGGGGGAGCACCGGCAAATGTTCTTGCAATGAACAGTAAGCTTGGCGGTTCATCGGCTTTTATCGGTAAGGTCGGCAACGATGCATTCGGTTCTTATTTAAATGACACATTAAGCAACCATAATATTGATATTACAGGTATGGCAACTGACAGCAATGTGCCGACAACACTTGCTTTTGTTCAGCTTGACAGCAAAGGCGACCGTTCGTTTTCTTTTTATCGAAATCCAGGAGCAGATATGATGCTTAATGCCGATGAAGTGAAAAAAGAACTTATTGATGAATGCAAAATTTTCCACTTCGGTTCATTATCTTTGACAGATGAACCTTGCAGGAAGGCGACATATGATGCTGTAAATTATGCAAAGAAACTCGGAAAAATAATTAGTTTTGATCCTAATTATAGATCTCTTTTGTGGAGTGATAGGGAAAAAGCGGTAAATGAAATTTCAAGAGCGATTACAATGGCGGATATTTTGAAAGTGTCTGAGGAAGAAATGTATCTTGTTACAGGAGAAACAAATCTTGAAATCGGCTCAAAAAAGCTTTTAAATATGGGTGCGTCATTAGTTTTGGTATCGCTCGGAGAAAAAGGTGCTTGCTATCGCAACAAAAATCATTTTTGTGTATTTCCTGCATACAAGGTCGATGCGGTTGATACCACAGGTGCCGGGGATGCTTTTGTAGGTGCAATGTTGTGGCAGTTAAAAAACTATAAACCCGATGAGATTGCTGATATGGTGCTTGATGATAAGATACTTTTTGCAAATGCTGCGGGTGGACTGACTGCAACAAGAATAGGTGCAATTCCTGCGTTGCCCACATTAGATGAAATTAAAATATGTCAGAAAGGTTGACAAGTATATGAAAATAGCAAAAATCAGACTCACACAAGTGGATCAGGTCAGAGAATTTGTTGAATTAACTTCCAACTGTAATTATGATGTTGATTTAGTTTCAGACCGTTATACAGTTGACGCAAAATCTTTACTGGGCATTTACAGTCTTGATTTAAGTAATCCATTGCAAGTTGTTATATACGGTGATGACAGCGAAGAATATGAAAAAGCATTGGAAAAATATAAGATTTGATGATCTGCGTTAAATAGTTTATAAGTTAATATATAGCTTTCCTTAAAACAAAAGTCATGTTGCAAATTTGCAGCGTGACTTTTGCTATTATGAACTAAAAAGCAATCACATCAATTTTGACAATTTCAGCAATTCAATAAGAGTACATATTTCTGCATTACGAAAGAAACTGCGTGCGGCGCTCGGCTATGACCCGATTCGCAATCGCATTGGTGAAGGATATGTTATGGAGGAAGAAAAAGAATGAAAAAGCTATCCTTGCAATGGCGCATAACTTTGATGACTGCACTTCTTATCGGAGCTACCTGCATTTTTATGAATGTTCTTATCGGCTATTCCGGCAGCCGTTACATGGATTCCATAGGTTCTTATGTTACAGGTTACGGAGATACGGACAAAGGAGAACCCGAATTTTTCGATCCCGAACACGAAAAGCTTGATCGTGAATTGACTATTGTAATTAACGGAGTACAGGAATCCTTTATCGCTACCAATTGGTATATTACGGCGGCGGCAACATTGTTAGGCGGTGTGCTTGCGTATTTTTTAAGCGGGCATGCGCTGAAGCCTCTGCGTACTTTTACAGCTCGGGTTGAGAAGGTTCAGCCTAACAATTTGACGGATATGAAGATAACCGAAGAGGTTTTGCCTGAAATGAGACAATTTGTCAAGTCATTCAATCTGATGCTTGACCGTCTTGATGAGGTATTTACCGCTCAACGACAGTTCACGGGAAACGCGGCGCACGAGTTGCGTACGCCGCTTTCGCTGATGCAGGCACAGCTTGAACTTTTTTCGGCAGAGCATCCCGAGGTATTGCCGGAAACGGCTGAGTTTCTCCGATTGTTATGTGAGCAGACCGAACGAATGACGCAAATGACAAAAACCTTGTTGGAAATGAGTAAGCTTCGTACAGTATCGTGTGCCGACCGCATAGAGATATGACCTATGGTAGAAGAAATTTTCACTGACCTTGCGCCCCTTGCAGAGAAGAACAATATTGCACTTGAAAGCACGGGCGACGCTGTTATGACAGGCAGTGACACGTTGATTTACCGTTTGTTATATAATCTGACCGAAAACGCTATACGCTACAACCGTTTTGACGGTACAGTGAATATTACCGTAACGCACAAAGACAATCAGCTTGTTATTACGGTTGCGGATACCGGCTACGGCATCCCCGAACAATACAGAGAAAGTATTTTTCAGCCCTTCTTTCGTGTGGATAAATCTCGAAGCAGGGAATACGGTAGCGTAGGCTTGGGACTTTCTTTGGTGTGGAAAATCGTCACATTGCACAATGGTAAAGTCCGTGTGGAAGAAAGTTCGGAAAAGGGTACGGCTATAGCCGTAAAGTTTGCGACAGATACGATAAAATTTTAATATTTTGCAAAATTTTTTTAATAAATTGTTGAAATTACCGTAGTCGTGTGTTATACTATAGTTAATTAATTGATTAGTTATCAAAAGGAAGCGAACATTATGAGAACAACAGAGGAACAACACAACGAGCGTAAGCGGGAAATGATGGAAAAATGCTTTGAATGTTATGCTGAAAACGGGCTGACCGGTACGGGTATCAAGGCTTTGGCGGCAGCGTGTGGGTGTACAACGGGAAATCTGTATTCCTATTTCAATAATGTGGATGAACTGATTATTGAGTCAACGGCCTACTGTATGGAAAAGGTCGAGGACGATTTCATGGAAATGGCGCCCACCGACCCGAATGATGTTGTCCGATTTGTGAGAGAGGTTCCGTATTGGACCGCAAAGAAGCACGGCAAAAAATATCGGCTGATGTATCAGGTCTATACTCATCCGAAATATATTGAGCACGGCAAGAAATTCTTTGAGGGAGTGAATGAGCGCTATACCGAATATGCCAAGCGGTTGGAGCCGAAAATCGGTATTCCATACACGGTGATTACACCGTTGATTTTTATATTTGTTCGTGCCTGTGTACACTATGCTATGTTTGAGGATGAATATTATTTAAAAACCCAAATGGAGGTCTTAAAACAGGGTGTCGCTCTGTTTGCGGATAAATACCGTTCACAATATTTGAAGGGAGGAAACGGAAAATGAAAAAACGAATACTCTGTACCCTGCTCACCCTATGTATGTTGATGTGTGTTGCTTTACCTTTTATGAGCTCTGCCCCTCTGGGAGTATCGGCATCCGACTCGCGTGCATACGGCACACTGCTCACACCCGACACAACCCCACCGGTCGGATGGGCAGAGGATGAAAGCAACCCGTACGGCACAAAAAAGGGTCAGCCCTTTGCCATCACCCCATGGTATGAGCCGATCATTTACAGCTATCGCAACGCAGAGGGGCAGGCGGCGCAGGATCATACCAAGGTATACAGTAAGTGGAATTTCGGTATCAACATTGCCGAATGTACACCGAGTGCCCATCGGGTTTCTGCTGTCGATAATGTTGCATTTGCTGTTGGAACAGCTTACGACCCACTCGGCACGGGCAGAAACGATCATGCCATCTTTGTCGGTCTTTGCGATATGGATAATTCCAAGAACACTGCGAAGATCTGCTACTGGGTACAAAACCTTGTAAACAACAAGCGCTCCGAGCTTCAGAAAATTGCCGACGCTCCGATGTGGGCGTGCAAGAAACCCGGTTACGGCGAGCTGGAATACCAGGAATTCCGCCACTATTTCAATGTCACGGCGGGCGACTATGATGGTGACGGAAAGATGACCGCCGTTATCACCTACGTCGGCAATGATGATTTATGGGGAATCGCCGGCACGGGAATTGCCGGAGAGCAGGGACTTTCAAGAAAATCGTTTGTCAAATCCAAGGGCAGCGGCAATGCCTATTTCGACGGCTGGAACACGACTCTGTATGAGCGCGACCAGATCACGAAGTCGCTTGTCTCGGCGGATATTGACCGTGACGGCTGCGATGAGCTTATCGTGTACGCAGGCATTGCCGAGCCGGATAAGATCGAAGGCAGGGACAAGGAGATTTCCGGCGATTCCTTCCGTAAGGCTGTTTCAAAGCTCTCGGTATACAAAGCCGAAAACGGAAACCTCAAAAGAGTGGATCAAAAGTCCCTGATGACCCTGAACCGCGAGGATGAAAAAGCGGACGGCAGCCGTTACTACGATCATATCCGCTACGGAAACCTTGCCGCGGGAGACATCGACGGCGACGGCTGGCAGGAAATCATAATTGCCGGATATTTCCGTGAAGTCAGGGAAGAAAAGAAGAAGGGCTTTATCTGGGACAAGAAAACCGACAACGAAAACATGGGCTTTGCCGTTTATTACGGTCAGAACAAGTCAATAACGAATGTGCAGAAAACCACCATGAGCGGTTATACCGCAAACGGAACAAATGATCTGGGCGTGAAGCCGAAGCCCGCTATGACAAGCGTTGCGATCAACGGCAGAGGTACGCCGGAGCAGGTATGGATCGCAGGCGGACTGTATGAGGTTCAGCAGAACGGCGCGCTTAATCTTCTGCGCGACACCGCGCGCGAAAAGAATTCAAGCGCGAGATGGTGGTGGTATCAGGATGTCATCGCAGGCAATTTTGACCACAACACGGAAGGCCGCGAGCAGGTGATCGCGCTTGCCGCCGAAAGGCAAAAGGGAAGCGGTTCGGCGCGTAAATTCGACCTGTTCACCGATGTTTTCTACGGCGAGGATTTCGGCAGCGGCACGCTGTCGGTCGCCGGCAAGTATACAGTGACAGCCGAAAAGGACGAGTTTTCCAAGCTCTGCCACGATGCCGACCTAGCATGGGATATGCCGTATAACTGCATACTGCTTGCGGCGGATGTGAATAAAGACGGTCTGTTTGCTCGCTATGAGGGCAAGGGCTACGGATATTCCGATGCACAGGTGCAGGCGGTGCTCCAGGCGGCTCCGTATTTCTCGGAGCTCGGTGACTATGATCTTGATTTCTCCGACGGCTCAACCACCTACACCTTCTCCTCAGGCTATTCGGACACGAAATCCTCATCGCACAACACCTCCTTCGGTGCGTCCATCGTCGCGCAGGGAGATCTGAAGGTATGGAGATACGAGGCGACCCTCGGATACACCATGGATTTTACAAAGAGCACCGAGGATACCCTTTCTAAGGAATACAGTGCCTCATTCAATGCCGGAGGCAACGATTCTGTGGTGCTGTACCGCGTGCCGGCAACAACCTATTATTACTCGCTTTATGACCCGCAAAAGGGCGATTTTGACCTCAGCGAGCGAAATACCATTGCCCTGATGATCCCCGGGCAACCGGTTTACACCATGCTCGACCGGGAGTATTACGATGAGTTTGCGGTACTGTACAACGAAACCTACAAGAAAGACATTGCAGAGGGAAAGGCAAAGGCTTTGCCGATACTGAACAGCCATGTACTGCCGGAGAACGCCGAGGGCGAACCGTTCGCTTATTGGTCGAATACCGCTACTACCGCCGACTATGTTTCGATATTTGAATCGCTCAGTAAGCAGAAATATGAGCTTGGCTTCGGTGCAAGCAGTATCACGAACGACTGGACTACCACATCTGAGCATGCCGAGGGAGTTGAGATGGCTCACGGCTTCTCCGCTTCGATGAAAAGCACATGGGGCGTAGACGCATTCAATATGGGTTTTGTAATCGATTTGAGCTACAGCAAAGCAACAGGTACGGTCTACACCACGACGGAAAGCAACGGCGCCAGCGGTACGGTAAACAACATCGACCGCCGTTCGCTCCTTGCCTCCTATGGAATCGACTACGATGTTTCAAACAAATACGGCTTTACCTGGGATTTTGGTATGCGTACATGGACGGCAGGAGATCAGAAGATTCCTGTGTTCGGATATGTGCTGACCAATCTTCGTGCCGCACCGCCCATACCTACACTTACAGGCGTATCCGTAACAGACAATCAAAGTGCAAAAATCACCTGGAAGGCACCGACTGCAGACAGCAGACGCCCCTATACAGGGTATCATATCTGGATGCGTATGGATGACGGCGATTTTGTGCGTGTGACTGATGCTCCGCTGTCAGACACGACCTTTGAATATACATACGATACTCTGGAAGAGGATACCACCTACACCTTTGCGGTTTCCTCTGTCGGCAATAACGGAACGGTATCGGCATTATCCAATACCAAAACCTTCTCAACCTTTACGGGATCGGACGGCAGAGAAATAGAATTACGCAGTGACGGCAGCAGTATCCAGTGGAGATATGAGGGTGAAAGTGATGACGCTTACCGTGTTCTTGTATCACTTTCCGAGTTGAAGGGAAATGACGGCGCAGATGGAAAGCAAATTGAACTGAATGTATATAATGGATTTATACAGTGGAAGTACAGTGATGATTCTGCCTGGAATAATTTGATTGCCTTGTCGGAGCTGACGGGCGATAAAGGCGATAAAGGCGATAAAGGTGACAAAGGCGACAAGGGAGAAACAGGTGCGCCCGGTCAGGACGGAAAAGACGGTGTAACGCCAAAGCTTAAAATAGGTGATGATAACTTCTGGTATATCTCCTATGATGACGGACAGACATGGGTATCCCTCGGTGTGAAAGCCACCGGAGAGAAGGGAGATACCGGTGAAACCGGACAACAGGGCGAAAAGGGTGACAAAGGCGATCCCGGCACTGACGGACAGGATGGTGCCAACGGAAAAGACGGCGTTGACGGTAAGGACGGAGATAAGGGCGGCAAAGGCGTTAAGGGCGACACCGGCAAGGACGGAACAAATGGAACAAATGGAACAAACGGTGCAAACGGCTCTGACGGCAAAGACGGTAAGGACGGCATCGGAATAGCCAAAGCGGAGATCAATGCAGACGGCGAGCTTGTTATCACCTATACCGACGGCAAGGTAGTCAATCTTGGTAAAGTTGTCGGTGCGGACGGCAAGGACGGTCTTACCCCATTTATCGGTGAAAACGGCAACTGGTGGATTGGTGAGAAAGACACTGGTGTGAAAGCGGTGGCAGATGTAGCCGTTCCCGCAGGCTTCGGAAACATATCCGAACCCGCATCTTCACCTGCTTTGATTGTTATCGGTTCTGTTGCGGGACTTGCGCTGCTTGGTAACCTCGGTTTAATATTATACATTGTACTGAAAAAGAAAAAAGTATAGTTTGAGATTGCAAAATGGAGGTGGCAAGAAATGAAGAAACGAATACTTAGCATCTTACTCTGTCTTTGCATGGTGGCGTGTATGCTCCCCATCGTGGCGTTTGCGGCGGATACAGGAAAGGCGATCCGGCTTGTAAACACAAACAACCCGACAGGCGGGATTTTGGGCTACAAGAACAACAACAACAGCTACGATTATATCTACATGGGAAGCTACAATAGCAGCCCTGTCAAATGGCGTGTGCTGGACGACCAGACCAACACGGGCGCAACCGGACTATTCCTCTTGTCCGAAGATTTGTTGGGAAGCGGGGGTCACGGAGATGTATATGATGTATATTTCGATGGCACAAGCCCGTATAGCAACGCATGGCAAGGCAGCGACGCGCAGGGTTGGTGCAATACCTTTGAAAGCAGCAATCTCGATAGCCGGGAACTTGCTGCAATTCTGTCAACAACGAAAAGCGACGAAGCATTTACGAGCAGCACACATAACGCTTCCTTTGCTGCTTCTACCAATATTCTAAACAGCGACCAAGTGTTTTTCCTGTCAGCACAAGAAGCGGAAAATGGACAATATGGCTTTACCGATGAAGCGGCGCGAGTTGCCAATTATGGCGCGTACGCGAGTGTGTGGTGGCTCCGTTCCCCTTTCGCTAAATTCACTTCCAGCGCGGGCGCAGTCGACGGCTTCGGGAGGGTGTACGACTGCGGCGTGGGCTTTGTCTGGGCGGCTCGTCCCGCTTTTAACTTAAATCTGAACTCTGTCCTCTTCACATCCGCCGCTGTGGGCGGAAAGCCTGACGGAGGATTGACCGAAGTCCCCGAATACAGCGGAAACGAGTGGAAATTGACACTTTTAGATAGCAGCCGCAATTTTGCTGTAACGGAAAAAGCTGTCAGCGCCGACCCCAACGATACCATTACGCTGAATTACAGCGGAGCGACCACAGGGGCAAATGAATATATCTCCGCCATCATTGCGGATAACAACGGCGCACAGTATTATGGCAGAGTAGCACAGCCTACTGACGAAAGCGGAACGGTTGAAATCAAAATCCCGTCTGATATTGCACCCGGCAACTATACCTTAAAAGTTTTCAGCGAGCAGTACAACGGCGATTATAAAACCGACTACGCAAGCAATTTCACAGACATTGCGCTGACGGTGGAAAAGCAGGTGGAAGAGCAGTTTTCCCTCACCCCCGGCGGCAGATATTATTTTGACCTTTCGGCGATGAATATTCCCGGCAAGGCAAACGGCGATCTGCCGGACAGCACCCTGCACTATGTGCCTTTCACCTATGTGGGTACGGTGGACGCCTACAAGCTCATGTCGGAGATGGCAACCACCGAGGAGTATGCTCAGAAGAATAAATACGCCCACAGCCTGTTTGTGGCGGACTATGCCGTAACGCATACGGTAAGCTGGGATGACTTAAATACGAAAGGTCTGATTTTCGGCAAAAATTATGCCAGCGGCGGCGTGGACTACACCATGCGGGCGCCGTCGGCAGGGAGTCAGTCTAATAATAATAATGGCAAAGACGATAGTAGTACGCGAGGCATCCCGAAAAGCAACGAATGGGATGCGATTTTAGATAAGGCAAATCAAGACTGGAAGGATAATACATCTGGGTATATCAAAAACTGGTCACGTAAGTATTCCTTTGGACAGGACAACCATGCTGATGCGTCGATCCGTGCGGTTCGCGGGCACGGTTCGGCCCGCTACTGGCGCAGCTACTATGCTTCGTACTCCCTCCTGTTCGTCGGTTTCCGCCCCGTGCTTGAAATCCTGAACGCTGACACACTGGATTCTGACGGACTGAAGGTCGTTACCGTTGACCTGAACGGCGGCAAGCTGGGCGGCAGCTCCGATGCTATTCACATCATCGTGAAAAACGGCAGCAAGTTTACCGCGCCTGCATCCAACGGCCTGACCCGTCCGGCCGGAAATACAGGCAGCTACTTCATGTGGCTTGGCAGCAACGGTAAATTCTACGCCCCCGGCGACAGTGTTCCGGCGGACGTTACCAAGCTCACGGCGCAGTTTGCTTTATCAGAACAGTTTTCCCTCAAACCCGGCGACACCTATTACTTTGACCTTTCGGCGATGAATATTCCCGGAACGGCAAACGGCGGAAACTCAGATGGTGCGGTTTCTTTGCCGGATACGTCGCTGCACTATGTTCCCTTTACCTATGTAGGAACGATAGAAGCCTACAAACTCACGTCTGCGACGTCAACCACCGAGGAGTATGCACAGCAGAACAAAAAACCCCACATCCTGATTGTGGCGGACTATGCCGTAACGCATACGATTAGCTGGGGTGGCCTGAATGACGAAGGTCTGATTTTCGGCAAAAATTATGCCAGCGGCGGCGTGGACTATACCCTGCGCGCACCGTCTGTGGGAAGTATCTCTACAGGTTCGGGCGATTCCCAACGCGGCGTGCCCCAAAGCAACGAATGGGACACGATGCTGAACAAGAACAGCGGATATATCCAAAACTGGAATAAAATGTATTCGTGGGGACAGGATACTTCTTCTGCCGCCGAGTCGTTCCGGGCGTACCGTGGATACAACTCGGCCCGCTTCTGGTATTACACCTCGTCCTCGTTTCGGAACGTCTACCTCGGTTTCCGCCCCGTCCTTGAAGTCCTGAACCCTGGCACACTGGGTTCTGACGGACTGAAGGTCGTTACCCTTGACCTTGGCGGCGGCAAGCTGGGTAATAGCTCCGAGGATATTCAAATCATCGTGAAAACCGGCAGCGAGTTTACCGCGCCTGCGTCCGACGGTCTGACCCGCCCGGACGGAAATACAGGCAGCTACTTCATGTGGCTTGACGGCAATGGCAAATCCTACGAACCCGGCGACAGCGTTCCTGCTGATGTGACGGAACTGACGGTGCAGTGGACAGCCCCGACCTATACCGTAACCCTGCACGCAAACGGCGGCACGATCAACAACGGCAATGTCACCGAATACACCTACGGCGTGGGTGCAACACTCCCGACAGATGTGACGCGCACCGGGTACACCTTCAAGGGCTGGTATTACAACGAAAATCTGACCGGCTCTCCTGTTACGGCAATCGGCGACACAGAAACGGGCAATAAGGAATACTGGGCGAAGTGGGAAATCAATCAGTACACAATATCCTTTGATACCAACGGCGGAAGTGAGATCGCTCCGATTACGCAGGACTACGGCACGAAAATTACCGCCCCTGCCGACCCGACAAGAAAAGGCTATACCTTTAAGGGCTGGGATAAGGAAATCCCCAAAACTATGCCTGCGGAGAATATGACGGTTAAAGCACAATGGGAAATCAATCAGTACGCAATAACCTTTGATACCAACGGCGGAAGTGAGATTGCACCTATCACGCAGGACTACGGTACGAAAATTACCGCCCCTGCCGACCCGACAAGAAAAGGCTATACCTTTAAGGGCTGGGATAAGGAAATCCCCAAAACTATGCCTGCGGAGAATATGACGGTTAAAGCACAATGGGAAATCAATCAGTACGCAATAACCTTTGATACCAACGGCGGAAGTGAGATTGCACCTATCACGCAGGACTACGGTACGAAAATTACCGCCCCTGCCGACCCGACAAGAAAAGGCTATACCTTTAAGGGCTGGGATAAGGAAATCCCCAAAACTATGCCTGCGGAGAATATGACGGTTAAAGCACAATGGGAAATCAATCAGTACGCAATAACCTTTGATACCAACGGCGGAAGTGAGATTGCACCCATTACACAGGATTACGGTACAGAAATTACCGCCCCTGACAATCCGACAAGAGAGGGCTACACCTTTATCGGCTGGGATAGGGATATTCCCGAAATCATGCCCGCCGAGAATATGACTGTCACGGCACAGTGGGAAATCAATCGGTACACAATCACCTTTGATACCGCAGGCGGCAGCGAGATTGCTCCGATCACGCAGGACTACGGCACGAAAATTACCGCCCCTGCCGACCCGACAAGAGAGGGCTACACCTTTATCGGCTGGGATAAAGCGATTCCCACAACCATGCCTGCGGAGAATATAACTGTCACCGCGCAGTGGAAAGACAGCGAAAAGCCCACGGGCGAAATTAAAATCAACGAGAACAGTTGGAAAGCGTTCCTCAACAATATCACCTTCGGGCTGTTCTTTAAGGACACGCAAACGGTGACGATAAACGCCGCCGACAACAGCGGTGAAACGGTAACGGTTGAATATCTGCTGTCAGATAAGGAATTGACAAAAGCGGAGTTTGACGGCATGACCTTCACAGCGTACACCGCACCGTTCGGCATTGACCCCGATAACGAATACATTATCTATGTCAGACTGACCGATAAGGCAGGCAATACGGACTACATCTGCTCGGACGGCATTGTGCTTGACGGCACAAGCCCGGTTATCACCGGCATTGAGGACGGCAAGACCTACTGCGAGGCGCAGACGGTCACGATCACCGAGAAATATGTGGATACCGTTACCGTAAACGGCACGGCGGTCACGCTTGACACAACCGGCAGCTTTACCCTTGCTCCGGCGGACGGCGAGCAGAAAATCGTTGTCACCGACAAGGCGGGCAACACCGCCGAAATGACCGTAACGGTCAACGACGGGCATACCTTCGGCGAATGGACATCAAACGGCGACGGCACACACACCCGCCAATGCACGGCAGACGGCTGTACGGAAGGCATCGAAACGGATAATTGCACCGATGAGGATAAAAACCACATATGCGATATTTGCGGAAATATAATCTCCAACCATGAGGATGCGAATCAGGATCACGTCTGTGACCTCTGTGGCAAAGTGATTTCCAACCATGAGGATGCGGATAAGGATCACGTCTGCGATCACTGTGGCAAAGTGATTTCCAACCACGAAGATGCAAACAAAGACCACGTCTGCGACCTCTGCGGAAAGACAATCTCCAACCACGAGGACGCGGATAAGGATCATGTCTGTGATTACTGTGGAAAGGTGATCACAAACCACATCGGTGGTAAGGAAACCTGCAGGGATAAGGCAGTATGCGAAGTCTGCGGCAAATCCTACGGTAAGCTTGACCCGAAGAACCACACCGACTTAAAGCATTTCCCGGCCAAGGCAGCGACCGAGAATGCCGATGGCAATATCGAGTATTGGTACTGTAGCGGATGTAATAAGTATTACAGTGACAAGGACGGCACTAAGGAAATCGCCAAGGCCGACACCGTAACGGCTAAGTTGCCGAAGTCTCCCCCGACCGGCGATACAAGCAACCTCATGCTGTGGATCGCACTGCTGTTCATCAGCGGCGGTGTTCTGACAGGTGTAACGGTATTTGATAAGAGGAAAAGGCATTCCGTCAAATAATCAGAGATAAGTAACAATTAACGATCCATCACGGAAACATCGCAAATACGGCACAGAGGGCATAAAAACCGCTGTGCCGTATTTCTTTCAGGGCGACTGATATTGAAAAACTTGGCGATTATCTTAAAAATCTCTTTTTATACAGACGGCTGCAAGGCAGTCAGAAATTTTACATTTTTTAGATGGTATAATTACATTGTATATTTTAAATTAAATTATGATATGAGGCGATTATATGTCAAATGCAATTCCTACAGAACTTTCGGTAAACGGTAAAAATTACTCCGTAATAAAATTGCTTGGCAAAGGCAAGGGCGGTTATTCTTACCTTGCATCCGACGGTACAAATCAGTATGTTTTAAAGCAGATTCATCACGAGCCGTGCAGCTATTATCAGTTTGGCGACAAAATTCAATCCGAATTAAATGATTATAACCGCCTTAAAAAAATCGGAATAACTATGCCGAAAATGCTCGACATAGATATTGAAAACGAACGGATATTAAAGGAGTACATAGAGGGCGACACAATATTTGATATGGTAAAGGCAGACAGAGTAAAGTCAGAATATGTGGAGCAGGTAAAAGCAATGTGCAAACTGCTTTACGCAAATAACACGAATATAGATTATTTCCCGACAAATTTTGTAGTGCAAAACGAAACCCTTTATTACATAGACTACGAATGTAATGATTATATGGAAGAGTGGAATTTTGAAAATTGGGGTATAAAGTATTGGTCAAAAACTCCTGAATTTATTGAATATGTAAATACACATTAATTTTAAAATCGGTACGCTCTGTGCCGATTTTTTAAATGCAGATTGGTTATACTGTTAATGTAAATCTTTTCAGAGGTGCTTTAATGGTAAAGATAATAACAGATTCTGCATCGGATTTTGAACCGAACGAACTGAAAGAATTAATGATTGATTGTATTCCTCTTTCTGTAAATTTCGGCGATGAGGAGTACAAGGATAATGTTACTATTTCAAAAGATGAGTTTTTCGATAAACTAAAAAATACAACGGAAACCGTCAAAACTTCACAACCGTCACTGCATGATATAGCAGAAGAATTTGAGGCTGCCGAACATAGCAAAGACGGAGGTGTGGCAATTTTTATGTCGTCAAAAATCAGCGGAACGGCAAATACCGCACAAATGCAAAAAGTGTGCAAGCTATTTTTTAACTTACACACTTTATTTTACAAGCTCATATGGACAAAGCAGTCAGTTAAGATATATTCGAGGATTGTTTGTGCTTCCGATTGCGTATGTGCAAACAAAGCCGCCAAAGCACAGAGCGAGGAATAGGTGTATCTACGCACCGGAAGGGCGAGCGGCTGTTCATAAGTCGCTTGAAAAAGTGAATGTAAATATCCTGCACTACCTTATGGAAAACCCTGTGCAGGGCAAAAGCATTGAGTATAACGATAATAGATTAGCGTTATATTGTGCCCAGCAAGGTAAATGTGCTATTACAGGGCAACCTCTTGTAATTGGCGATATACATTATCATCACAAAACTCGAAGAGCAGACGGCGGAGACGACAAATATTCAAACCTTGTACTGATAAAACAAGATGTCCATATTTTATTACATGCTGTCCATGCAGAAACTATAAGCTATTATTTACAGAAATTTTCATTGAACAGCAGACAGAAGGATAAACTGAACAGGCTGAGAAAACGCTTAAATTTAACCCTATCTAACCACAAGGATTTTGTTGTTTTAAAGAAAATATGATTATTGAATTTGTATACACCGATGGAACGCCGGATGAGTGGAAATCGCTCATGTTCGGTGTGAGGCGGGGGAAAAGGTGGCGATAATATCAAACCCTTACCTATCGCCATTGCCAAAGATTGAATCGGCTGAAATGATGTTTTCAGCCTCTCGTTCAAGGCGGTTACAGATAGTGCCAATAATTCAATCATTTGCACAGCTTGAGAAGAATTACGGTAAGGAGGGTGCTGATGTTATCATAGATAACACACAGCTGACCATCTTCGGAGGCTTTGCTCCGAACAGCACAAGTGCAGAGATGCTATCAAAAGCACTCGGTTCAAGAACTGTGATGTCAGGCTCTGTAAGCAGAAGCAAAAATGATCCGTCGCAATCCTTGCAGATGATAGAAAGACCTTTGATGACTCCCGATGAGTTGAAGTCACTTCCAAAAGGAACGTTTGTAGTGATGAAAACAGGATTTTATCCGATGAAAGTCAAGCTGAAACTGTTCTTTGACTGGGGCATAAAATTTGAAAAGCCATACGAAATTGCCGAAAACAGCAACCGCAAGGTTTGCTATGCAAGCCGTCAGGAATTGATTGATAGCATTATCGGCACATATTATCCACAACCGACAAGCAGAGAAAACGAGGACGGCAAAAATGTAATGCTGAAAAATGATACATTACAGAGCAAGCCTAAAAATACAACGATAAAATTGAAACGACCTACACAGGAGGAAAATTACGAATAAGCTGACAGACATATACAAAGCAAATTTGCCGCACAGAGCAGTGGTAGTGTACATATATCTCTGCGACCGAGCGAACAAAAACGGCGAATGCTGGCCCTCAGTAAACAAAATAGCAGGCGACATAAAGCTGTCGCCTGCCACAGTAAGAAGAGCTATTAAAGATTTAAAAAAAGTTGGACTAATCGAAACCAAGCAGAGATACCGTGAACATGGGGGTAAAAGTAGCTTGCTATATAAAATGTTTAATAGGCAAAAATAATAACAATAAATCCAACTGCAAAACTTTTATATTTGCAATTTCTTTCCGATTCTTAATTCCATCAATTAGATCTCATCTTGTTGATATCAGTATTATTAGGTATTGGAATTTCTCATTATATAATGCATTTCATTAGTCAAGGAATTATATGATTCGATTACTGCGTTATCTCCGAATTTCAAACACAATGTTTGAGGTGAAGGTCATATCATCCTCATTGAATTTCATATTTATTTCACCGTCATATTTTTTAACTACTCTTTTAATGCTTTTCAGTCCCGTTCCATGTATTGCGTCAGATTTTTTTGATGATGCTATGCGGTTGTTCTTGACGGCTACAATATTCTTGACCGAGTTTGTAAGCTGCATTGACAGATATTTATTTTTGCGGACGAAAGCCGAAAAATCTATAAATCCGTTCTCTGTATTTTGTGCCGCTTCAACTGCGTTTTCAAGCAGATTGTCAAGCAGAGCAGTTATGTCGGGTTCACTCATAAAGCCAAAATCAGCACTTCTAATGTCAATATTCATCTTCACTCCGAACTTGTCACAGAAGGATTTGTACCTGTTAACGATTGAATTGACCATAGGATTGTTGCAGTAATCAACAGATTTATTTATGCTGAAGTCTTCAATAAAATCGTCTATGTACTCTGTAACAGACTTGTCTTTGGCAATGCTCTTAATGGCATTTAAATGCCGTTTTATGTCGTGCATAACAATTCTTGAGTTTTCATTCTGCTCATTGAGTAAATCATAATACTCAGCCGTAGATTTTTCATTTTGCCTTTCATATTCCAATTCCATATTGTGTCTTTGAGTTTTCAAAGTAAATTCATATACCCAAAAAACCGCTATATTTGAGAAAAGTAATAGCACTATACTTATTATTAATAAATACATGTATTTTTGTTCTAAATCAAAATTGTGTAGTGCATATGATACTGCATACAGTAGCAGAATGCTTGAGGCAGGTAAAACCAAAAGAGGTATAGAAAGAGAATAACTTTCTGATTTATGTTCTTTTATTGAGAATTTTGATACAAAGTAAATTATCAAAAAATATAACAGTTTACTGATAGTCGATTGAATAATGAGACTTAGAGAATTATCCAGGCAAGTGAATAAATCCGTACCGAATAATACTGTTGAAACAAACATAACAATACTTTCTGTGATTGCCATAAATATAAGTAATATGCTACAGTGGAAAATACAGGATTTAACACTTATGAAATAACAAAAATAAAGTAAAAAGAAGTTACACGCAAAAAATGCAATTAAATTAACCAATGTTAAATTCAATAATCGAGATAAATACAATAATACATACACAATAACAACTGAAAATAGCAAAAATTTTTTGCTTGATTTTCTTTCAAATTTGTTTTCAAAATAAAATAGTGATATCAGAATTTCTGCAAGAAAAATAAGTGCATAGCAAATTGTATATACCATTTTTATACCCCTATGTATGCAAAATATGCCTTTTTAAAGTTTGAATAGTTCCTTTGAGATATAGGTAGAGTTTCAGTTTTTAAATCTACTTTAATATTAAGCTGAGTCTTATTAAAATCCGAGACATACCTCAGATTAACAAGATAGCTGTAATGCGGTTGTGCAAAATAATCGTAATCCTTTAGTTTTTCTTTCCAATAACTTAATTTTTTATTTGTATAATACTTCTTCTGCCGTGTTATAATAACAGCCTTTCTTTCTTCAATAGTTATATATACTATATCGCTTGTGAAAACAGAATAATACTCGTCATAGTATTCAAGAGTTATTATTTGAGTATTGGAATGATAATAGTTAATAGCCGTATTTAATGCTCTGAAAAAACGGTCATTGTCAATAGGCTTTGACAGATAGCGAAACACATCCAAATCCATTGCGTCGTCAAGATAAGACTCGTGGGAAGTAATTATGAAAATAATTATATTGGGATTAAAAGCTTTTAAATGAGCCGCCAAAGTAAGCCCGTTTACCTGCGGCATTTCAATGTCGATAAACGCCATATCATAACTGGCATCGCTTTTCATAGGAGCGACGCCGTTGTAAAACACATCAATATCAAAATATATTTTATGCTTATCCGTAAATTCAGTCAGCTTGCTTTGTATTTCATCGGCAATATATTTGTCGTCGTCACAAATCAATACTTTCAAAAGGAAAACCTCCCGTGAATTATGACATAATTATAACATATATTGCAAAAAATGTCATTGTTTTAGGTATAAATTTTTTATTTTTGACGAAATAATTAGAAAAATACATCACTTTGAATGAAATTGATATCATTTTTGCAAAAATTATGTTTTTATTTTTAATATGTGTTAAAATTCCAACAAAAGGAGGAAATAATACTATGAAGACAATTAAAACCATTATCTGCAAAATTTCACCTGCAATTATTGCTTGTTTTACATTAGCACTTTCAATAAATGCTAATACGTCCACTTGCTTTGTAATGTATCAGCCTAAGGCTCCAACAAAACTTGATGCATTTAAAAAGATAAAGTAATGGAAAAGTTTAGTTCGAAACTCATAGAGTTTTTTGTATCAAACGACCTTATAAAAAACGAAGATAAAGAACTTTACGAATATGCTGTTAATATTATTTTATCATCATTAATACATATTGCAACTGTTATGATAATAGGTTTATGTTTCAATTTATTTATTGAAAGTTTAGTTTTCTATTTTTCTTTTATAGCTATCCGTAAGTTTGCAGGCGGCTATCACGCTAAAACGCCGGTCAGGTGTTATGCGTTTTCTGTTATTTCAAGCATAATAATGTTGTGCTTAATTAAATATGCAAATAGTGTTGGTAATATATTTACTTATTTACTCATAATATTTGAATTGCTTTGTGTGGTGTTGATAATATTAATGTCCCCTCTTGACACAGAAAACAATCCATTGAATAGTTACGAGAAAAAGTGGTACAAAACATTAGCTGTTTTAATTTCAGTCTGTATATTTATCATATCATTATTTTGTGTTTTAACAGAACTCAGAAACATAGGGTACTCTTTGATATGCGGAGTTATAATGAGCACCTTGGTGTTATTAATGAGAAAAGTCCAAATTACAAATTAAACTAGGATTAAACTAAGCATTTATGATTTCAGGTTACTGTAGACAAACTCAACAAATATAAATGAAGAACATAAATACAAAAGAAATTATTTATTGTATTCTCAGGAATGAGGAGTTTCCGATGTTTTAATAATTTGCGAAAAATTATAAATATATTAAAAAGAAAGAGGTTTTACAATGAAAAAGAAAATGTTCTTATTAGGATTTTGTATCTTAATGGTTTCAACGATAATGTTAGGTTGTTTTAGTGCATCAGCTGCAACCACAACCAGTTCGGGTTCGTACGTACTCAGTAAGACCGATCAAACTGAGAAAAAGCATACAAAATCGCTTTCGGTTTCTGGTGGAGGTAGTGCAACAGTCACCGCACAACATTGGAAAGGCAGTACTTTCCCTACATATTCTGATACCGCTTATTCCAAAATTAATAGCAGTAGCGGTTTAAAATCAACAAATGTCAAAGTTTATATTTATAAAACAAACGGTGACTTGGCCGCAAGCGGTTCTTCTTCAAATTATGTAAACAAAGAGGCAGGCTACGGTACTACTGTTGGTAGCACTAAACACATTTTCACGTTGAGCAATAACAGAAATACATTAATATACAATGTTGTGGGAACTCAATCATAAGTAGATATTCAAGTTGAGGGTGTCCTTATACTATAAGGGCACCCTTTTGAGGATAAAGCTAATGTTAAATTTATCAATTAAAATCTTTTGGCATTTTTTAAAAAATAATAAGTTATTGGTTGGATTTCTTTGCTTAATACAGATAATATCTATATTTGCATCTCTTTTTGTGTTTTCGTATTTTGCAAGCTATACAAATGCAAATAAAAAATATGATAATTCTAAGACCTATACTGTATCGTTTAATGGTGCATTCATCGATGATAATATGATGCTAAAAGAGATAGAGCATTTTAATAATAAGTGTGATTTAGAATTAAATGCAGTCTCCATAAAAGCTAATATTGATGATACAAGAATAATGTTTGACTATCTTTACTATCCCAATCACATTAAGCATGGTAGATATTTCAACCAAGACGAATTTGTGACAAACAAACATGTAATAATATCAGGTGATGAAGGTGTGATAGAAGAGGATAAAATATCAATATGTAATGATAAATATACTGTAATTGGTACATATTCAGTTGGCGGTTATAATATATTGCCTATATCATCTATAAATGATGTGAAGCATAATAATGAATCTGTATCAATTGTTTTAGATAAATATCCTGATGACGATGAAAATAATAAAATTATTTCTCAATTGACGGAATGCTTTGAAAATGCAGAAATAATCTATCCGGAAAGAATAAAAAATATTGACAGCTTATGGAATGATTCTACTACTATTATATATATAGGAATATTTTTGTTATCAATGATAAATGTAGCATTTGTCTATTTATATATATTAGAAAAGAATAACAAAATTATTTATATTTATAGATTGAACGGTGCGACAAAAACAACTTGCATTTTTCTCTTAGCTAATGTAATTTTCATTATTGCTTTAATATCATTTGTATGTGGATGTATTTTTTCAAGATGTGTCTTGCCAAGCATAATTGAATATGTACAATATGAGGATTTTACATACAGCTTAGGAATATATGATTACATTAGTATGATTATAGTGTACTTTATAGTTATTATTATTACTAGTGCTCCTGTAATTTCAAAATATGTAAAAAATATATCTATTTCCGAAAAAAGATTGGGGTGACAAAATAATGAAGTTAATTAAATTTTCATACCATCTTTTCTGTAAGAATATATTAATGAGCATAATTATAATAATACAATTAGTTGCTTCCACTTTATTATTAAGCGATATTTTAGTTACTGCAAATAGTTACTTTGTTACAGTTGATGAGTACATTAGCAGTGGACTTTCAAATATAAACGGAATAATAGTTGATAATGGCGGTAATTCTGTTCCGGAAAGATTATTAAATAAATTACCTGAAAATTCAATAGATTATTGTGAATTGGGTGGTGTAGCTTACTTAGGAGAATATACCCTTTATGGATATAGCGATGAATTTGTAAATGATTATACTCCCGAATTATCAGAGGGAACATGGCTAAACGAGTGTACAGATGATTTAAAAAACATTCCTGTAGTAATACCTTATTCCTTAAATAAACATTTTAATATTGGTGACATAATTGATATTGATTCAGAAAATGGTTTTACGGGAAAGATTGTTGGTATATTAAAAACTTCTTACTACTGTACTTTTAATAATGGCGGTACAGAATTGAATACAAAAGATATGTTAGGCAAAGCAGATGAATCATTTGAAATTCCGTTATTGACATTATATAATTATTTGCCAAAAGAAATTATTAGTACCGGAATGACTGAAGCTATAGTTTTAAAAAATTCAAACGATTTAAATGAAGCTTATAAACTGTTTAGTAATTATTATTATGTCAGAACTTTTTTTGATGTGTTAGAAAACGGAAAAGAAGATGCTTATGCAAGAGTTAGAGCATTAGGTCCGATTCTTTTAACTTTATCTTTAGTTTCGTTGTTTGGAATGATAGGTTGCATTGCTATTTCTACTTATAAGAATCTTTATTTTTATTCCATTTTATATCTATGCGGTGCTTCAACCAAAAAATGTTTTTTGATAAGTTTATTATATACTGTTATCTATATTGTTCTGACATTGGTTGTATTCTTTGTAATATTTATTTTTGTTATGCAAAAAAGTATGTGTTGGCTTAATTATATTGCTATAATAGCTATAATTATGATACTGTTATCATTATCGTTAATTCCTTATAGAATATTAAAGAAAAACCCACCTATAGAAGTTTTTAAATATAAAAGATAATCGGAGGCAACTATGATTGAAATTAAAAATTTGAACAAGATATATTTAAAAGGGAAAAAAAATATGGTTCATGCGTTAAACAACATAAACCTAAAAATTGACGATAGAGAAACGGTTGCAATTATAGGAGAAAGCGGTGCGGGTAAATCCACATTATTACATATTATGTCATGCATTGATAATTTTGACGGAGAATATTATCTTGATAATATTGATATCAATAAACTTAGCGAAAGTAAAAAATCAAAGCTTAGAAGTTCTAAGATTGGAATAGTATTGCAGGATTTTGCATTGATTGATGATTTTACTGTTTTTGAAAATGTAATGACACCCTTATATTTTAATAAGAAAATAAAGGATAAAAAAGGTTCAGTAATGAGAGCTTTAAAGAAAACAGGAATTGCGTCCCTGAAAGCTAAAAAAGTATCACAGCTTTCCGGTGGTCAAAAACAGAGGGTAGCTATATCGCGTGCTTTGGTTACAAACCCAGAATACATATTTGCCGATGAACCTACGGGTTCTTTAGATAGTAAAACATCGGATGAAATAATTAAAATGCTCTTTGAATTAAACAGTAATGGAATTACAATAGTTATAGTAACACACAATTTAGAAATAGCCAATCAATGCCACCATATTATAGAAATAAAGGACGGTAATATTATTAAGGACATTTGTTCGTAAAAAAATATTAAAATGCCGACAAGTAATAGCTTTTAACGCTATTGCCTGTCGGCATTATTTTTTTGCCTCTTTTGCGTTAAAAGCAGAAAAGGGCAGTTATGTTTTTTAAAAACAGAAGTCCTCCAATCTACCTGAATTAATAAAAATTCAGATAAACTACAGATTAATAATTTAGAATTATGTTAAGACATATATAATCACAAGGTGAATCATTATGAAAAATGAAATTGCGATAATTTTAACATTACAATTTATTATTACTGTGTTTGCTTTCAGCGGATGTGGTGAAAGCACAGCTTCAAGCAATTCCTCAAAGCTTACATATTGTGCATACTATGAGGATGATATTTGCGATATTATTGAAAGGTACAATAAATATTGTACAAAGCATTACGATGAGTCCTATCAAATTGAAATCGTGGAATTTGATTCGGAAGATACTATGCTTACAAAAATATCAACGGAGATAATGGCGGGGAAAGGACCCGACATAATTTCATTGAATCAAAAATTACCTTTTGAAAAGCTGATTGATAACGGTTCATTTGCGGATATAGATGAGCTTGCGGAATTATACAAATCCGATATAGATTTTGATGACTATAATTCAACAATAATGGATTGCGGAATTTACAATGGAAAGCGATATATTATACCTATAGCTTATTGCCCCAATATACTTATAACAACTCAGGAAATATTAGATAAATATAATCTGGAAAATACTAACTTTTCATTTAAAGAGTTAGAGATACGGTTATCTGACAAAGACCATAGTTATGCGCTTTTTGGAAATAAAGATGAAACATATAAGTTCTTCCTTTCCTATGTTAATGAATATGTGGATTTTTATAATAAAACTACAGAATTTTCAAGCGATGAATTTACCGAGAGCTTAGATTATATTGGAAAAATGATTAGGAATGATAATTCAAGAAAAGAAGGAACTACATGGGATATAATAGGTAATTATTTGTTTCGTACTTCACAATTATCTTTCGACGGTTCTATGATGAGTACGCTAAATTCTTATTTTTATATTTATAATAATAACAGCACGCCGGTTATTATTCCAAACTACAATAAAAAGGCGAATGCAGTATCAGCATTTGTTCAATGTGGTATTGCATTGAATAATAATTCAAATAACAAAGAAAAAGCATTGGCTTTTATTCAATATGTTTTAAGTTATGATATTCAAAAATTATGGAGTGAAAGCAGCTCATCACCATCAATAGTGGTAAGGGCACTACCTGTAAATAAAGCTGCTTTTGAATATGTAATTGACTATACGTCAAAACGTGTATATGATATTAATGATGATGGAGAGTATGAGAAATCTGAGGAAGAATATTCAGATGAAATAAAAACTAAGTTTTTTAATGAATATTTAGATATGATTAACAGTATAAGCAGTTGTACTTTATATGATTATCTGGAATTTGAAAATACTTATTACAACTCCTCGGTTATCGGAGATATTGTGAACGATTACTTAAACGGGGATATTTCAAAGGAAAAGTTTATTCGTCAGCTCTCGGCGGCAACGGAAATTTATTTAACAGAATGAAGCTGATAAGGAATCATTAACCTCTAAATCACCTATACCTGCTATTGCTCATGTAGTAATTGACAATTCCTTATTGCATTATGTAGTTATAACTAAAGTTAAGGGTGATACTGTAGTAGTTTCCGACCCTGCAAATGGTTTATATGTTACTTTCAATTATTAATGAAGTGAATTTAACTCAGTGCATATTGATTTCGCTACTTATCCGTATGAATTAACAAGTAGAGTGTTATTGTTGATTTAAATAATAAAAATTCAGATAAACTACAGATTAATAATTTAGAATTATGTTAAGATATATATAATCACAAGGTGAATCATTATGAAAAATAAAATTGCGATAATTTTAACATTACAATTTATTATTACTGTGTTTGCTTTCAGCGGATGTGGTGAAAGCACAGCTTCAAGCAATTCCTCAAAGCTTACATATTGTGCATACTATGAGGATGATATTTGCGATATTATTGAAAGGTACAATAAATATTGTACAAAGCATTACGATGAGTCCTATCAAATTGAAATCGTGGAATTTGAATCTCAGGAAGAAATGAAATTAAAAATGTCAACAGAAATTATGGCAGGTGAGGGACCTGATATTTTTTCTCTGAGTCAAAAGCTTCCATTTGAGAAATTAACAGATAGCAAAACTATTGCAGATGTAAACGAGCTTATAAGTGAATTTAGTTATGATATAGGAATAGATAACTGCAATTCAAAAATTATGGATGCAGGAGTGATTGACGGTAAAAGATATTTTATACCTTTGTTCTATTCACCTGATGTTTTTATAACTACAGAGGAAACACTTAATAAGTACAATTTAACATCATCTGAATTTTCTTTTAAAGCATTATCTGAGAAACTTTCAAAAAATAAAAAAGAATATTCTCTTTTTGGAAGTGCCGATGATAATATTGCCTTTTTTTATTCGTTTTTAGATCAATATATAGATTTTAACAGCGGAAATACAGAATTTAACAGCGATAAGTTTTCGGAAGATTTGGATTCTATCTATAGCTTGATTAAGAATGACACTACCGACGAAAATGTTTATTATTTTTTATATGAAAATATAAATAATGGTGCTTCTATTTTATATAAGGAAATGCCTGCTTTTAGTATTATAGTAAAGACATATTCGTGTTTAAAATATTTAGGATCAACTCCTGTGTTTGTAAATAATTACAATATGGATGATGATTCAATTTCTGCCTCTATAGATGTTGGTATTGCCGTTAATGATAATTGTAAAAATAAAGAAAAATTACTGCCTTTCATTAAGTACTGTTTGTCCTGTGATGTGCAAAAAAATATGAGTGAAGAATATATGTATTTGCCTGTAAACAGCGATGCTATGGAAAAATGCATTGATTCAATAGATGAAGCAATAGATTTTGGAGATTTAATTGTTAGTGATAAAGAAAAAGCTATTGTTGAAACTGCTCAAAGTGCGGCGATAAGAGATTATAAATATATTATAAACAACATAACAAAATGTAATTTATATGGGTTTAATTATTTATCGGATACTTATTTTAATTCTTCGGTAATCAGTGATATAGTTGATAAATATTTAAACGGGGATATTTCAAAGGAAAAGTTTATTCGTCAACTTTCGGCTGCTACGGAAATTTATTTGACTGAGTAGGAATGAATTATGAGAAAATCTAAATTAACAAGGAAACAAAAAGAGCATATAGCGGCATATCTGTTTATATTGCCATCATTTTTAGGGATAGCAGTTTTTTACGTTGTGCCGTACATAATTTGTTTTATAAAAAGCCTATACGTTGGAGGCACTTTTGTAGGAATAGAAAATTACATACAGCTTTTTCAAAATAATACCTTTTTGCTTGCTTTAAAAAACACATCAATATTTACTGTTGTTGCAATACCGCTTTTAATGGTGATTTCGTTTTTAATTGCACTGTTTCTTAATTCTTTTAAGAAAATATCATCGTTTTTCAGAAGTGCCTTGCTTATCCCTGTTGTAGTGCCTGTAGCTTCGCTTATCTGCGTGTGGCAGGTGGTTTTTGATGATTACGGAGCAATTAACGGAATACTTAATTTTTTCGGTTTTAATACTATTGAATTTTTTAATTCCGAATTTTCAATGGTGATGATAATTTTTATTTACATTTGGAAATACTGCGGATTTTGTGTGATTTTGTTTACGGCAGGACTTGCAAATGTTCCGCAGTCGCTCTATGAAAGTGCAAGGCTTGATGGTGCAAGTTCATTTCAAATAGTTACAAGAATTACTATACCGATGATTACACCGACAACATTTTTTGTTTTCCTTATGGAATTGATTTATTCTTTCAAAATCTTCCGTGAGGTCTTTGCATTGTTTGGTGATTATCCGAATTCAAATGTCTATTTTCTGCAAAACTTTATCAATAATAATTACTACAATCTGAATTATCCCAGACTTTCGTCAGCATCAATAATTTTATCTGCGTTTATGATAATTGTACTGCTTGCTTTCTTCATTTTCGAACGAAAGCACAGCTTTGCAGAATAGGGGGCAGTAAAGTGAAAAGAACGATAAAAATTATTAAGTATATTTTTCTTATTTTAATTACAGCGATTTTTCTTTTCCCTGTTGTGTATATGATTGCCTGTTCGTTTATGTCAAATTCACAGGTTAGTTCTATGCTGGACTTTACAAACGGAGAATACAAAAATATAAATCTTGTGCCGGAGATGTTCTCACTTGAACAGTATTATCAGGTGTTTTTCAGACGCCCTGAATATCTTCTTAAATTCTGGAACTCGGTAATTATAACATTTCCAACAGTAATAGCTCAAGTTATAGTATCTGCACTTGCGGCATTTGCTTTTGCAAAGCTGAAATTTCCTTTCAGAGATAAGCTGTTTTTTGTTTATATTGTTCTGTTAATTTTACCTTTGCAAGTAACACTTGTACCGAATTATATTGTTCTTGACAATCTTGAACTTCTTAATAACTTTCTTGCAATAATACTGCCCGGTACATTTTCTGCATTCGGAATTTGTCTATTAAGACAGAGCATAAAGTATATTCCCGAATCAACAATTGAAGCCGCAAGAATTGACGGTGCGTCATATTTTAAGATTTTTACAAACATTATTTTGCCGCAAATAAAGGGAGGGCTAATTACCCTGACTTTGCTCTGCTTCATTGATAATTGGAATGTTGTTGAACAGCCACTTATCTACTTTGATGATGAGGCTATGTATCCACTTTCAATCGGACTGTCGGATATAAGTAACTCCGATTATGGAATAATTTTTGCCTGCGGAGTTATGTTTATGATAATTCCTTTGCTTATTTATCTTTATGGGCAAAGGGATATAGATTCGCCGTTTGTTCAGGTCGATAAAAATTAGGAGTGGCAGATATGAAAAAAGATAAATTAAAAAAATATTCAATACGCTTTGGAATTACATTTTTAATTGTAATAGCCTTTCTTACATACTTTTCCGGTACAATAGATAATATGCTTTTGCCACAGGTGAAAGTCAGCGATGTAGCATATGGCACCATTAACGGTGAGCAGAGCCAAGACGACAGGTATTTAATACCGATTTCTGCGGTTATTGCTATGGGAGATACCGGCTCAGTGTTTGTTACAAGAACAGACGAAAATAACAAGACAACCGTAAACGAAGCTACTGTAAATCTTAAAAACAGTGACGATTTATATTATGAGGTAACTTCTGATGAAATGTACAGCGGTATGAAAGTAGTATATTCAACCTCAAAGAGTATTTCAAACGGCGACAGAGTGTATATTGTGGAGGAATAACAGATGTCAAAGAAGAAAATTTTGTCTGTTGCTTTGATAAGTGTTTTGACGGTATTTGTATTTTGTCTTTGCTTTTATTTCAGCGGTAATGCGCTTAATCAATTGCCAAGCATAACGCAGATGAATTATAATCTCAAGTCTGATGAAAAACCTTTGACAGTAAAAGATATGAATAATTTATCGGACAGAATTTCATTTAATCAAGTCAGCTTTTGTGTAGAACTTGATGAAACAAATGTAAAGGAAGAAACTGTTACACCTGTTCTTACAAATGAATTTTATTTTGAAATTTACGGACAAAAGCTTAATGGTAATAGCATCACCGAAGAAAATATAAAAAATGAAAACAAGGTTGCAGTTATCTCAAGCAGCCTTGCACTTAAATTGTTTTTTAATACCGATGCGGTAGGGAAGACAATAACGCTTAATGATGAAGTATATACGATTTGCGGTGTTATTCAGGAAAGCGAAAACATTATTAACAGTCTTTCGAGTGATGGAAAGCAGAGAATTTACATTCCTTATACCTGTTATAGCGGATATGAAAATTGTGATGTATATACTATTTCATATGACAATTCGGCAAGCTCTGCACCATTAATTGAGCAGATGAAATTATCTCAATACCACTCGACAAATTTTTCTGAAAAAGCGAATGTCATCAGGAACTTTGAAAATATCATATTTCTGATACTCTTCATTGCGCTGTGTTTTTTAGCTATAAGGCTATGGTACAGAATCTGCAAAAAACTTATCAAAGATATAAAAGAAAATCTGAGTGAGAATTATATTTTAAATTCGCTTAAATCAATACCGATAAAATATGTATTGCTGGCTATCACGGCATTTGGTATACCTGTCGTATTGCTGATAATATTTTTTCTATCGGATTTTAGTATTTTTATAATATCGAAGTACATACCGTATGACAATATATTTGATGTGTCATATTATTTGAACACCATTATTGAAAATTCAAATATGGCAAACAATCTTGCCTTAACAGGGGATACTTTTTTGATTAATCTCTACTCAAATTCATTCTCTTTGCTGATATGGCATGTTATAATCTTTGCTATTATTTTTATTGCAGTACTAAGTGTGATTTGGAAAGCTTTAAGTAAACTGTTGTCATCTGTATAGCACTGCCTGCCGTTCTGTTTGTAGGTGCATCTCCTTGTCCTAAATAATCCTTTAAAATTCCCATAGGTCATCATCCTTCCTTGAAAAATAAGTTGCATCTTCTAAATCGGTAAATTCTCAAAGTAAATGCAACAGTAGCAAAAGGTAGCATTTAACTTGAGAAATCGGTAGCATTTAGTTTGAGAAATGGTTAAAATATTAACTAAAACAAGGAAAAATTAGCGGTATATTTTTCTTACCGGTCACAGAGCTGATTTCCTTTGGTGCTGCAATCATACTGCTTATGATTTACAACAGAAAGTCAAAAAACAAGCTGCCCTCTTGAATCATAGACGAGCTTGTAAAATAAAGTGTGTAAGTTAGAAAAATAGCTTGCACACTTTTTGCATTTGCGGGAAAGTGTGCTACAATGGAAGTAAGGACAGAAAAGGAATGAACGAAATGGCAAAGAAAAAGGAAAGCACACCGGGTGAAAACCTCGCAAAGCAGATCATAGAACAGTATCATCCGAAAAGCGTTGCAGATATGCAGGACGCCTTGAAAGACATTTTCGGACCGATGTTTGAGGCAATGCTGCAAGGCGAAATGAACAATCACTTAGGCTATGAGAGCAACGATCACGGTGTAAAATCAACCGATAACCGTCGTAACGGCTACACCAATAAGAAAGTCAGGACAAGTGCAGGAGAGGTTGAAATTAAAGTTCCTCGTGACAGAGTTTCAAGCTTTGAACCGAAGCTTGTACTGAAGCGTCAAAAGGATGTATCTGAAATTGAAGAAATTGTTTCCATATTATTGCATTAACTTTTTTAGCACTTGTACTATCAAATATATCAGTACAATTTACTTTACAAAAAAATCCTGCCTCTGATTTGTTTCCATCAATATCATAATGGTAAGTTTTTATAAAGCTAATATTTCTTATATCAAGGCTATCTTTAGGAGATTTACAAATTCTAACATTATAAGAAATAGCATTCCAAAAATGAAATACTACATATCTAAAACCGTCGGGAGCATCATATTGGAAAAGTATGTTCGTTCCAATATTTGATAATTTAGCAATGTTAGAATAGTAGCTATCTTTGTATGTCAAGAAAAGGAAATTGTCACGATAACTCTGTTATGGAAAATTTCTTTGGAATATTAAAGCAAGAAATATATTATGGAAAAGTTTATTACAGCTATGAAGAGCTTAAACAAGCAATTATCAAATACATTGATTACTACAACAACAAGAGAATCAAACAGAAACTCGGCTGGTTAAGTCCGGTTGAGTACAGGATTAATGCCTTAGTTGCATAACAAAAGCGTAGCAGCTAAAAGCCACTACGCTTTCAAGTCTAACTTTTGGGGGTCACCACAATGTGAGTGCTGTTTTTATTGTACTCGAGCTTCTTCCTGTAATTTGATGAGAAACAGCTTTGCATTGGAAGTTTTGAATTCACCGATTTTGCGACAGCCTTCAACTAAATACTCGAATTAATATTTTTTCTTTGTATTTGCTATAGGCTGGTGAGATTTGAAATCTGTTCATATTCGTAATCATTATTGTGATAGATTTCGATTTGCTTTCTTGTATTTATAATCCAACACCACTTGAAATTGCAATCTGAATTTGAGTCATATCGTTTACATTAATCTGACCGTCGCAATTTATATCCGCCGCTTGTTTCTGAGTTTCTGAAAGTACCACATCACCGGTAAGGTGTCTTTGACCTAATGTAACATCAAGAATAGAAAGCGTTCCGTTACCGTCAATGTCACCAAGGAGAACATCGCTTGTTTTATCAAATGTATAGCTAATATAATATTTCTTATTTTTTCCGCCGCCTTCTTTTATGAATTTAGCATTATTGCCGTTTACCTTTGCCGTAACTGTTTCAATATCGCCCCACCCATAAATAGGAGTAACCTCAATTTTTACTGTATAGGATTTATTGCTTATAAATTTACTGTCAGTCGGTGACCATTCAATTTTGTTGATATTTACATTGCCGGCAACGCAACTTGCCGTTTTGGCAGGTGCAGCACCAACTGTTGGAGCTTTGATATTAACCTCAATGTTCTGGGTTTTGTATTTGTCCGGCACGCTAACATTGATGTCAAATATCATATACCTTTTTCCGTTTGCTCTTTTTAATGTGCCTACGCTGTCTATGCCATTTACTCTTCCGTAAATGTTGTTGTTCAGTTCATAACCGCTTTTTGGAATAATCTCAAGTGCAAGACTCAGTTTTTCGCCTATAGAAATTTTGTAGCTGTCATCAAGACGCTTTCCGTACTTTGCCCACTCTACTTCGCCAATCGTGTATAGTGCATTTTCGGAGGTTTTAGGCTTTTTGTAATCACCGATTGTTTTGTTATTACACATATCATCAAAATTGTCAAAGTAAATATCGTTCATATATTTGAGCTTTTTGTCGATTTTGATATTTACTATATTTGAATGTACGGTATTATTGCCACTTATAGCATCGCAGTATATCTGTTTGCCGTTAAGCCAGTCGCTGACATTGGTAATAAATAATTTTTTGCCTCCGAATGATGTGGAAAGCTCACCGTATCCGTTGGTTAATATATAGAGCCAGTCAATTTCTTTGCCATTTTCATCAATAATATGCCATTTATATGTGTCTGCATTTGTTGCATTAATATCAAAGGTAACAGCGTCACCAAGGTTTGGAGAATACCCGTCTGTGGGCTGAGTTGTAATAACCGGATTTGGAGCTATTATTTGAAGATATTTTTTACCTAATGAGTTTGATACAATATTTATGTCAACTTTTTTTTCGTCATCATATACTTTGCACTTTGAAGATATTACATTTGAAAAATCAACCCTTCTTGCTAACCATTGGTCAGTTATTTTGGGCTTTTTCAAGAAAGTAATTCCGTAAGAGCCTACATATGTGCCACCTGAGATAACGGGGAGATAATCAGAATCTGATGTTGTTTTTATGCACACAGCACCTTCAAAATTATAATTATTTTCATCAAATAGTTTGAAATACCCGCCGTTAATGTTAAATGATTCCATATTTGTTGCTTCAACAGCAGCTTTTGTAGCATAGTAGTTTCCGCCGTTGATTGTGAGTTTACCGCCGTTTGCTACAACGCCAAATGCCTGTTTACGTTCATAATAGTCATCATATTCAAAGTTACCTTGGTTAATTGTAGCGGTTGTATATTCATCAAATACAATCGCATTATACAGTCCGCCAAAATGACCGTTATTAATAGTTATATTTTTATAGTCATTCTCGTAAGCGTTTTTAACTAAAGTACCGATTACAGGGCCTTTTGATGTTGCTTCAAATTCACCGCCGTTAATGGTGACATTGCCTCCCGTAATGTTTATAGCCGGTTTTTCGGTATATGTTGTATATATGCCACCGTCTATTTGCAGATTTCCTTTTGAAATAACGCAAGGAAAATCATAGTAAAACTCTGTGCTTCTTGCTACACCCTTTATATTGCTCAATCTTAGGCTTGCACCCTTTGCAACATTAAATATACATCTGTTATTGTTTCCTGAGAAAAAACTGAATGTAGTGTTGTTATCGTTTAAACTTGAAGTATCAAACTGAAGTATTCTAAGACTACCACGTTTAATGTTAAAAAGACAATCATCATAAAGGGTTTCCCTTGAAATTTTAAAGTTATTCATATTAATAGTAATTTCAGCTTTTGGATCATCTAAGCATAACTCATTATTTCGTTTTGAGTCTTCTATAACTTCATAGCCATTGTAACTATTGGTAAAATTTATAGTAATCCATTGCTTCCCGCCTTTTGCAAGTGCGGCTTTAAGCTCGTCATAGCTTTTAACAATAATCTGATTGCTTTTTTTGGGAATTGTAAGTGAATCAAATTCATAATTGCAGCCGCCGCATTTTTTATACCATCTGCCATCTGTTGTATTGGTAGGCTGTTTGTCAACATACCAATGCTCTCTTCCTTTATAAGATGATTCGCTATGAGTATAAACCGTATCAAGCATTTTTTTACCGCAGGTTTTGCATAACTCATAATGCTCAAAAATGTCATATGCCTTTGCTCCGCTTGTGTGGATATGGTCTTTAGGAGAACAAATAATTCTTTTTGTCGCACATAATAAAACAGTATCGTTATCGGAAAGATAATTGGGATCAATATAAGTATCATCCGGAAGCTGACTTTTCAATGTGGATACAGGCATAAACATTCTTTCTTCCGATCCTTCAAGCAAATTGTTATCTGTATCATAAAATTCAACATCTGCTTGCATTCCATATGGTATTGTTTGATTTCTTACAACAAACACAGAATAAAAATAATATTTTTCTGTATCAACAAACTTTGTAAGGTCATTCATTTCTTCACTCAGTTGATCACTCATTGAACCGAAAAGAGTTTTATAGAAATTTTCAAATTCTTTTGGTTCAATTGAAGCACTAATACTGTCGTTGTCTGAACTCCAAACTGTACCAAGTAATTCGTACTTTAAATTACCGCTGTATTTAATATTATGATCAGGTTTTGCGTCAGGTCGTGGGTAGGTAATATTGCTGATTTTTATGTTACAGGTTACTGCATTTGTTGATATAAGCGACAACGGCAATACAGAAACAGCCATAAGTACCGAAAGCCCAATGCTGAGCAGTTTTTTTGAGAGTTTTGCTTTCATATTTTTTCCTCCTTTATTTTGAATTGCAATATTTTTTTGCTAATAAATATAAATAGTTTTGAATATCAGTATCAAAGCTATAATCCGATACTGTAAGTTCTTGCTGATTTTCCCACTTTGTCGTGATTGAGTATGTAGTTATGTCGCAAGCATCGTATGGTATATTTTTATGATTGCTATATATTTTATGATTGCTATATAAATTATAAAGATTATTTTTTTTTGCGAAATTTTGAATTTTTAAAAACTCATTATAAGCTATTTTTTTATTTTCAAATTCTATATGCTTACCGCTTAATTCAAAATTCTCAATGGTACAATCTGCTGAAAAGTAAGCCTTACTGTCTTTTGTGTATGCTGTAAAGCTATAACAATAATTATAGTTTGAATGGTTACAACTTATGCTTATATATTCAAGCTGAGGTGAAAAAGTTGATTTGTTTTTATTTTTGCAACTGTTAAATAAAAATATATTGAGTATACGCAATAAAATCACAACCGATTTTTTCATTTTCAAAATAATAATATTCTATAAAACAAATAAAGGCAGATGAGTAAAAACACATCTGCCTTGTGATTTTCTATCAGTTAGACTTCTTATTCATTACCGCACCAACAATAAAGAGTACAGGTAATACAAGGCCTATTATGAGTGACACGAAATTAAAGCCACTACCGCCAACCGCACCAATAATAATGCCGAGTAAATTAAATATTGCAACAATAATACCGAACACTAAGCACGAGGTTGCTTTTTCGGGTTTTGCACAATTTTTTACACCAATGATACCTGCAATAAGCTCAGCAACCGAACCCAGAATCATAACAACACATGAAGTATAAATTATTGTCGGATTAAGTTGAACAGAGGAAAGGTCGCCGTCTGTGAAGTAAGTTAAAGTACCTACACTTGCAATGGCAATAATGCTCATGATAATAGAAATTGCACCGCCGATAATCATTAAAATACCAACGACTTTAAGTAATCCTTTTCCTTTCATTAAAAAAACCACCTTTTCAATATATTTGTACAGGAGATATATCCTTGATACAATTATATTGTACAGTAACTTATAATATTTTGCCCTACCCATTTGGGTAGTTTTGGCAAAATTACTGTAAATAAAAGGTGGTAAAGTTATATTTTGTTATATTTTAATATAGAGGGTTGATGTAACCGCTTGAAATCATAATAATTGCAAGCTGAGCAACACTTGAGCATCCGGTTTTTGAAAGCAGATTACCAATGTGATATTTTACTGTGTTTTCCGAGATATAAAGCTCCGAGGCAATCTCTCCTCTTGATTTATGCTTGCAAATTAATCTGAGAATTTGCATTTCTCTTTCAGTAAAAGGAGTTTCACCCTTTGGCAAAGGAATTGTTTTGGGTTCAGGAAAATATTTTTCTCCATTGAGCACTTTTCGTATTGTATCAATAAAAAATGTCATACTTTTGCTTTTATATACAAATGCGTATGCACCTGCCTCTTTAGCACGAGGAGAATAAGATATTTCATCAAAGCCGCTCATAACCACTACCTTAATATCTTTAAAATTCTGTTTGATATTTTCCGTAGCAACAAGTCCGGAGGAGTAGCCCTCTGTGCATACATCTAACAGTACAATATCCGGATTTAGTCTTTCACATAAAAGCACACAATCGTTCGCATTTGCACTTTCGCCAACAACGCAAAAATCATCTTTTTTCTCAAACATTTCTTTAAAAGCTTCTCTGACAGAAGTGTGGTCGTCAACAATCAATACTTTAATCATAGTTTTCACCCTCCTTTACGGTTAACTCAACTGAGAAATGCGGATATGGTGTAACACTGAGGGTTCCACCGAGCATTTCTGCTTTATTTTTAAGTCCGGAAAGTCCTGTGCCAAGTTGGATTGTAGTACAGGTATTTGTTCCGTTATCTGTGATTTTAAGAGAATTAATGCCATCCTTGCTCTTGATTTCTGCACGCACTTTTGTGGCAAGTGAATGTCTGACCGCATTTGTACTGCATTCTCGTATTGTTTCTACAAAAAGTGCGGCTATATCATTATCATACGGCATTTCTCCGATTATTGCAAGCTCAACACCTATTGATGACATTACTTCTTGCAGGAGAATCAGACTTTTATCAGATGCATTTTTTTCATCCGATAATATATCTTTCATTATACTGTTACAGAATTTTTCAATAGCGTCAGCGTCTATATTATCATCTTTATTCTGTAATTTTCGCAAAAGTACAGAAAGCTTTTGTCCCAGTAAATCGTGTACTCTTGTGCGTATCTGTAGCAGAGCACCCTCTTTGCATGAGGTTTCAAGATTATTTAGCTGAAAATTCAGTTCATTACCTTTTTGAACAAGTCTTGCTTTCAGGCTCAATAGCTCCTGCATTGCATTCATCTGTTCTGTAACATTTGTGGAGGTAATCAGAAAGTATGGTTTTTTCTTTATATACATTTCGGTTTGTTTAATCATATAATAAGAATTTTTAACTTTGCAAACTGTTTGCTGATTTTGTATGTTGGAAATATTACGGATTTCGTTTATAAACTTTATTCCGCTTGTAAATTCTTTATTAAAAATCTCCGTCATCAAATTACTTATGCAATGATTTGCAAGCAGAATCTGCCCGTCATTTCTGCAAAATAAAATTCCTGTATTGAGTGCGTCTATTGATTCCTTTACAGAAAGCGGAGTTATAGTGTTTCGTTTTAATTTACTTGCTTTTAATATTAAATGTACACTTCTTATAATAAACATTATCAGTGCAGTAAAAAGAACAACTGTAAATGTACCGTTTGCAAGATGATTTGCAAATGGCAGTAATGGCAGAGCAAAGCATATTGATAATGTTATGTGTGCTTGCTTTAAATAAACAGCAGTTGCAATAAGCATAATTAAAAACAAAGTGGATGCTATGTACCCAACAGCTAAATATTGTTCGGGATAATAAATTGATATACAAGTTTGGTAATAAATGCAGGAATATATATAACCATAAATAAATTGCAGCAGTATTACGGAAAATTCAAATGATAGTTCGCAAACATATTTAAAACCTTTTGCTCCACTGTTAAATTTGTATATAAATGCAAAGCATTGCATACAAATGCCTGCAATTATCAAGATACAAACTAAAACCCGCACAAATTCAGGATAAAAATAAATGTAATTCATTGCTTTTCACCACCCTTAAGCAAAAGCCAAATGCCAAGGTTATCGTCATCATTTTGCTCGATGATTTTACCACCCGATTTTTCAAGTGAAATCATAAATTTTTTGTCAAAAATATTACTGTTGATTTTCGTTGAGCTAATCACCTTTATAGAAATTTCCTTATCGGATATTTCTGTGCGAGCAAATATGTATTCGCATTTTGTTTGTGTTGCTTCGTCAAGAATGTTGTACATAAACTCATACATAAGATTTGCGTGTTCAATGTCAAGCTTTTTATTGCCGTTATTGGTGCAGAGCAGCTTTACTTTGGAATATTCTGCAAAGCTTCCGAGTTCGTCTATATACATACTTAGTTCATCAGAGGAAAAATATTTTTCCTCAAGAGCAATAAAAAACATATTACACCTGCGTTTTATGTAGCACAAAAGTAATGCGGCTTTGACAGTAAGCAGGGAATTATTGTTTTGATTTTTCATCTTTTCAGGTAAAAGGGAAAGCAACTTGAGTTTATCGGAAATTTCACTCTCAAGACTGTTGCAAATGTCTATTTTTTCCTCGTTTTGTAAGTATTTTCGCCTTGCTTTTTCTTCTTTTCTGATTAAGGCATTGGTTGCCCTTAGCTTTTCTACAGTAGTTTTAGTATTTGAATACATTTTGTTCAGCTGAGAAATATCGTCCTGCCAAACAACATATCCGCCGGAAATTTTCTTGCTGAAAAGCAGTGTGTTCTCATCAAGTTTTATTGGATTTTTACCGTTAATAATGCTGTCTTTTTGTTTATCGGTAAGGCAGTAGTCGAAATTTGCGGTAATTTCTTTTTCAAAATAATTGTTGAGAATTTCCATTTTAAGCGGTGAATTTTTAAAAAGATTTTTGTATTTTGTGTTGGTGGGAATAAGACTGCTGCGCAAGCATACTTCCATAAATGCGAGGATAATAAATGTGATAACTACTGTCATATCACCCTCAAAGGCAAACGGCAGACGCATTACATAGGCAACAGTATATAAAAAAATCAAAAGGAAAAAAGTAACAGGGTAAAAAATATTTAGCTTATTCGGACTTTTTATACTGCGTATTATAAGCCACAACAATACAATGAAAGTTTGTAATCCAATGCACAGCATAGATAAATAATATACAATGCCGTAGGTGTATTCAGAGGAACCGTTTTCAATTCCGTTATAAAACGAAAAAGCAAGCTGATGGTAGTCATTTGTGTATATCAGACATAGCAGAAATAGTTCAACCACTATAAAAGGCAGAATCCGCAGCGGTATGATTTTGTTGCTGCTTGGTTTGTCTGTTACGCTTGTTAAATATAACAGACCTGTTGCTATACCGAATTGAAAAAGATAGTAGCTGTACCAAAGCTGTCTTTCAATCATCGGAGAATTAATTTGCCACTTAATGCACCTCGCTGTAAGCCATAGAATAAGCATTGACCCGATAATAATAAAAGATAATTTAACCCTTTTGTTAATTACTCTCAAGCCAAGCACAGCTATCCACAGCACTGTTAATGTAATGAAAAATACTGCTGACAAAATATGCTCTTGTCCGTCTGCTGTTGAATATCTGCGTTGCTCAAAAACTGTTCTCCTCATCTTTTTAATAACATTTGTTGATTGCTCGTTAAAGTGCCGGTAATCGGTATAAATAACAGCGTTAGAATATTTTTCTTGGGTAGGATACAGGGGAGATGCGTTGTTATATGTTCGCAAGTCATTTTGATTTATATTATTGCAGAGATTGTTTTCAAAACATAGTGGGTATGGTGAAATTATTCCTTGCACAAAAGAAAGCGTACCATCATTTGGAATAATAATGTCTATATTTTTGTTACCTCGTTTTAGTTTAACAGCCTGTGTATCGGTGCAGATCCATATTGGAAGTTCAGTATTGCTGTTGCTGAGTCTGCCGTTTCTTTCCATTTCTTTCAGGTAATTAATGGCATCGTCAAGACGGTAATTTTCTTTTTTAAGCGAATAGCCGATTGATGCGGTAATGTAATTATAATAATCTGAATCTATATAGATTTTTTCTTCAACACCTGCAAGAGAATTAAAGCTGTTTATGTTTTCTTTTACTTTGCCTGTGTCAACTGCTATTACTATCGTTGTGATATAATGTGGATACCAATAATAATGCCTGCCACTATCCATAAGGCTTTTTGCAAGCAGTTCATCAGCTTGAGCAGCATAACCGTTATTGAGATTATCTACTGCCGAACTTTTGAATATAACTAAATTATATTCATCATTATCGCATTTTAATGCATTAAAGTAATCCTTGTTATTGACTGAAATGGTCTTTATATGGTTCGTACAACCGTTAAAAAGAGTACAAAGCAAAATTAAAAGCATAACCAAAATTGAAATTTTAATCTTTTTGTGCATTACTTCACCGCCTTTTAGCTTTAAATTAATTTTATTGTATGCAAAATTTGAAAGTTACATTATTATGAATATTCTAAAATTGTAACATAAAATTTCGTATAAGACAAATTTAAAAAAATAAAAAATAAAAACCTTAGCAAGCGGTGGCAAAAATGAACTGACCCCAAAAAGTTAGACAAAGTTATAAAGAAATAATTATGCAAAG
>ENA-ORHV01000073-ORHV01000073.1-human-gut-metagenome-genome-assembly--contig:-NODE-73-length-30168-cov-59.8517_pt1 | contig 30168 bp, 26 predicted proteins | sample MGYA00243081_ERZ508731 | MGnify/ENA primary metagenome ERZ508731 (study PRJEB26277, sample SAMN04329842) | human gut metagenome | biome: human-associated habitat | host: Homo sapiens | place: USA...
CTGCATGTTCTCTTCTATCTACAATAGTAGAAATTATTGAAGCATACTAGCCCTCCTTCATGCGTGGACGAGACTCCGGTTTTATCTACAATAGTAGAAATTATTGAAGCATACTAGCCTGAATGGCACGGTGGTAAGCTTCGAACAATCTACAATAGTAGAAATTATTGAAGCATACTAGCCAGCCGCCATTTCGTTCAGTGCCGAGAGATTATCTACAATAGTAGAAATTATTGAAGCATACTAGCCCACTTGCACACCAAAGATTCACCATTATATCTACAATAGTAGAAATTATTGAAGCATACTAGCCTACCCGGTGCAAATCTGTGTCGGCTATGGTAATCTACAATAGTAGAAATTATTGAAGCATACTAGCCTATCAGAGAGCGTAACTTTGACGGATTTAATCTACAATAGTAGAAATTATTGAAGCATACTAGCCGTTGGCAATTGTGCGAATCAATTGATAGCCAATCTACAATAGTAGAAATTATTGAAGCATACTAGCCTTATAAAAGTACTTCATAACTTTCTAAATTATCTACAATAGTAGAAATTATTGAAGCATACTAGCCAGTTGTTTTTGAACTCGTTTACGAATATAATCTACAATAGTAGAAATTATTGAAGCATACTAGCCCCATGCCCCTTGCGATGAAGAAACTTCCATCTACAATAGTAGAAATTATTGAAGCATACTAGCCTATCATTTGTATCAATAAAGTGCGATTATTATCTACAATAGTAGAAATTATTGAAGCATACTAGCCCAATCTATGCGTTAACGGGAAGAATAGGATCTACAATAGTAGAAATTATTGAAGCATACTAGCCTCGCCGTGAAGTGTCGATCCTCATATCTTATCTACAATAGTAGAAATTATTGAAGCATACTAGCCTTACCATTCACCCTGCATGTTCTCTTCTATCTACAATAGTAGAAATTATTGAAGCATACTAGCCCTCAGGAGGCAAAGAATCTTTAACCTGTTGATCTACAATAGTAGAAATTATTGAAGCATACTAGCCTGTCAGTAAACATGTTCCAGCCTTTCCAAATCTACAATAGTAGAAATTATTGAAGCATACTAGCCAAAGGTAGAAACCGCAAAGACAGGCTACATCTACAATAGTAGAAATTATTGAAGCATACTAGCCGCCTGATATTGATAAAGCGAGAGCCAACGCATCTACAATAGTAGAAATTATTGAAGCATACTAGCCTCGTTTCGTTCATTGTTATGGCGACGACCAATCTACAATAGTAGAAATTATTGAAGCATACTAGCCTCGTGGGCGGTCTTCTCGTACACATCAGGTAATCTACAATAGTAGAAATTATTGAAGCATACTAGCCCGATGAAGTAATAACGGCCGTTAATCTTAGATCTACAATAGTAGAAATTATTGAAGCATACTAGCCGATGAAGAGCGCAAGCTGATGCTTTCCATCTACAATAGTAGAAATTATTGAAGCATACTAGCCTAAGGATATTACTGCCTCGCTCACCCAATGATCTACAATAGTAGAAATTATTGAAGCATACTAGCCCGGCTTTTTCGTTTCTGTTTTCGTTTTCTGATCTACAATAGTAGAAATTATTGAAGCATACTAGCCGAATTCATCGTAATACGACCGCCATAAGGATCTACAATAGTAGAAATTATTGAAGCATACTAGCCGGAGCAGTACGAGTGAAATAAGACGAATCATCTACAATAGTAGAAATTATTGAAGCATACTAGCCACTCCAATCGCTTTGGTCAGGTTTTATCATCTACAATAGTAGAAATTATTGAAGCATACTAGCCTAAAATGGCAGCAAATCAAACACTTTGAATCTACAATAGTAGAAATTATTGAAGCATACTAGCCTTCAGACTCGCAGCACAAGAAGTTGAAGAATCTACAATAGTAGAAATTATTGAAGCATACTAGCCTAATAGAATCACCTGGATTAACCTCTTGAAATCTACAATAGTAGAAATTATTGAAGCATACTAGCCTACGATACCTGTACGAATAGGTATGATATCTACAATAGTAGAAATTATTGAAGCATACTAGCCAACTTGTGCAGTGAACATGTGACGATGAGTATCTACAATAGTAGAAATTATTGAAGCATACTAGCCTAGTAGATGTGAATTTGCAACCCGCTGAATCTACAATAGTAGAAATTATTGAAGCATACTAGCCTCTTATCGATTGCAAAGATACAAAAAATCCTTTAAATAAAGGCATCTTCTGCATATCTTTTTAAAGAGTATTACCACCCCTTCCCATAATATTGGGTACAATATTTCAAAGAATGCCTTGTAAATAAGCAAGTTACACGCTTTATTACAAAAGCATAAAGACCAAGGTTTGCAAAGTCAAAAATAGACTATAGCTTGGTCCCTATGAATCGCATTACCATACTTAGTAAGCTTATCAGGATCTACATTAAAGAGGATTACACTATCATCTGCTGTGAAATGTTTGGCATAAGCCTCTATCTTCGCAACAAGATTGTCAACAATTCTCTTCGTATTACTAATCTCATAAACAGAATACTGAAGCCGAATGGCACCATTACTTTTCAGCATTTTAGAAAAGTTGGTACGCATCTTGTCATCCGATATGTCATAACTAACAATTATCATTTAAAACTCAAATATTGGATACTCTTTTACAGACTTACAACCCATAAAACAACGATAGTATTGCTGAACGAACTTGAATATGTCCATTTTACGAGCAATCAATTCATCATAAAACACTCTATAATAGTCAGCACACTTCTCATATTTCAAATGATATTCCTGCTTTATAAGAGTGAAATCTTTCTCAGAAAACTGCTTTCTGTTAAACGCCAACAATGCAGCATGGTCAATGATACACCTGAAAGGTTCCATCAAGTCACATACCAATGATTTGCGCTTGAACCATAATCGATGGTACACACCAACATACAGATCAAATCCGAACATACGAATGAAACTTTCCATAAAGTTGAATAGGATAGAGTAACCAATATCCAATGTCACATTCAGCACATCGCTCTTCATCCTTGGATGTCTTCCTCTCCAGTTTTGATTCTGATAATATGCAGAAAAATAGGTCTTGGCAACCATACCTTCCAATCCCATCAATTGATTGTATTCATCAACGTCTGGCAAAGTAACTAATGCAGCATCACATTGCTTGATGGCATCCTCTGTATAGCTATCCTTCTTTCGAGTCTTTGCCAATGCAGCTTTCTGATTCAACACCTTATTATATACAATGCATTTAGCGATACTTAAATCTTCTGTACTGTATTCAAATTGCCTTTTTCGAAGTAAATAGTTTGCCTCGGCAGAATTTGCCCAAAAGAAAACAGGGCGAAGATTAGGCTTCATCACCACTAAAGCCACACCATGCTTTTTGCATTTATCAATCAGCGGAGTAGTAACTGTGATGTGACCGATAATGAAAAGAGCCAACAACTTTTGGAAGGGGAACTTAGTCAAGGTCTTTTTCTTATCACCTTCTATTTCCTCTAGCATCAGTTCTCCGCTATTTACTCGAAGACTCCGGTCGTGCTCAATACAATTGACCACGAATATGGTTCGCATTTCTATGTCTTTATGTGTAAACATTATCAGTATTGGTTTTATCGCAAAGATTGCAATAGATGCAATGGATGCACTTATTTGGATTTACCTGTATCGTAGTAGAAGCAGGATTATAACGTTTAAACTGTTCTATGAATCCTATCAATTCCTGTTTACCAAGCTCTCCCGGCAAGTCAACCGGAATCATTTTATTGGTAGATATTTCATAGAAAGCAAGTTGTTCAACTTCATATCCCATTTCTTTCAAGCAGAAGTATTGTCCCCAAAGTTGATAAATCTGGCCACGAAAGATGCGTTTGAGATTGTTCTTACGTTCTATCAACAAACGCTTATCCTGTTTATAGACATCAATCTTGCCAGATATGCCTAACTCATCGCAATAAACCGGGAGCGCCATAATATCACTCTTTCGAGTACTCCCTTTCTTTTCATCCACGCCTTGGTGCGCTAGAGTACCTTTGGTCTGTGGAGCGGCTTTATATAAATCTCCGTCCGACTCCATATACACACTATGCAAGTATATGGAGTACGGACAGAAGATAAAGTCATTCAATGTTGAAAGCTGAATATAATCATCCATTCTTATATGGCTTTTGTTGTGCAAAATTGAGCCAAGCCTTATTGGATATATCAAACTTCACATTATCCAAATCCTCAGCATCTTTTATCTGCTCAACCAACATCAGTCCCTTGCGAGCGATGTTGTAAGCACCATTAGCATCCGCATTCTCAGGAAGCTGATCACCACAAGAACGGCTATCGTAGAATATTCCATTCTCATCGGCAACAGGAGACACTAAGTAATCTGTTTCGGTTCCAGTAATACTATTACGCATCTGCAAGGTCAACTTCAATATGTGCAGCAAGCCAGTAAAGAACGCTTTGTCTGTTTGCGTACTGATAGCATCCTTGAGATTACCATGAATGTCGATATAATAATGCTCCAATAAAGATTTCATCTCTGTTGTCAAGTCAACTTCCTGATTATCCCACTGCGAGTTCTTTTCTTTATTTCTGAAAGTATCAATACGCATTCCTCTGGTGCATAAAGTCCACTTAGTCCTTGTATCTTCCGCTTTTTTACCAAACTTGTCATAGTCGAGATTAAACTCAAACCATTTCTTATCCTTATTATAACGGATAGCATCAAACTTAGAGAAGAATGCTTTGATTTTCTCTTTAGAATTTAAAGAATGAGTATCCAACAAGTTGACAAATCCTGTAACTGGGTCTATCTTAGATGTATTCCATGCAGGGATATAGAACAGGAATCCGCTCTGTTTTCCTAACTTTTGAGAACTATCAGACTTACAGGTAAGTTGGTATGCATTCAGCAAGCCTCCAGGAGTAGAAACATCAGTTTTTTTGTCTACCAAATAGTTAAGCTTATCTATCAACATTTTTTCAAACTTCTGATATACTTGCTTTTCTACCTTTTGACGACTACGCATAAATCCCTTGCTCAGATCTTCCAAAACAACAATGGCATGATATCTAACCATGAGCTGTGTAATCTTGTGGATAACCTGAGACAAATAGCCCTCTTTCAGCTCTTTGATATTTTCGATGGTCTGCCAACTTTGACGAGCTTTGAGTCGTTCGTCTTCACGAACATCCAACAAATCGTGATAATTGGTATGATAGGTATTACCATTATAATCATTCACAATTTCATTAAGCGAGAACTGCTCCTTGATATTACCTTGCAAATCAATTACAACCAAATACAGCAAATGACGTTCGCCACGATCAATACCAATAATATGCATATCATCTGCGTGACGCAAATACGCCTTCACATCTTGATTGATGTTCTCAGAACCAGAACTTTTAAAGTTCATTGTGATTGGCACATGGAACATAAATTTATCAACAGTGTAGCGACGATCTTTTATAAGATCATATTCAAACAAGCTTTCTTTTTTCTTGTTATCCTTATTCTTATTAAGAATAGGATGATTAGCAGGATGAGTTGGATGAGTATTTTCTATACTTTTCTTACGATAGAACATCTCTGCCTGTCCGTTAAGCTTGTAAACTACATCTGCCAGATTACGTTCATCAAACAATGCTTTCCAATAAAGAGTATGCATATTTGGAGTGCCCTTGCTATACTCAGAGAAATCCTTATTGTAGATTTGGAACAGATACATCTTTCCCTCCTCAACAAGCTGATCAATAAATGATGCAGATACATCTGTAAACGACAATTTATACAACAACAAATTAACATCCTGATAGAAAGAGTCGAGTGACAAATATGACTCCGGTTTCAAAGAAGAGAAATCATATATGCAAGTGCTATCATAGCTGTCCAAAAAATCCATACAGAATTTTATCCATACGTTTACAGCATGAGTATAACCTACATTATCACCAGTAGCAGTCAAGTATCCCTTTTGGAATTTCTTATACTTACCATACAATACATTGTTCAAATCAAAGACTTCCTTTGTTATCGTCAATGGCCTGTTAAACGCCTTGCTATTTAAGACGTAATCATCTGTATTAACCTTAAAATAAGCTTGTACATCTTTTAATTGTGTACTACACTTTGGTATCATCGTTGTCACGTCTTTGAAGAACTTATATACCATTTTCTCATAGCACTCCCCATCTGACGGCATTGCCTTACCCAATAACTTCCTTGAGTCTTTGTCCATAATAGCAAGATAATACAACCCATTACGACGTAAGATAATGGTAGCATAGTCTTTCTCCTTATTAGCATCCCAACCACCAAGCAATTGAGGATTCTCAAAGTTAAGTTTGATTTTCTTTTGAGAATATGGTTTACGAGTCATATAATTACGAATCATATTATACAGCGGTGTCACTGTATCAAGTTCTGCCCACAACGAAGCTAGTTCACCATAGAAACGTTCATCTTTATCACTTTCATCACCCTTGCCCAACAGAGGCTTCACGAAATGCTGCAAAGACTTTATTGCATCCAACAGTGCTTTGATTTTAGAAACATTAGCCTTGTCTTGTGCCAGATGCTTTACCGTAGGATAATCAGAATGAAGTAATGCAGCAACTTCTGTATACGCATTTTGAACAAGCGCAAACAGATTCTCACGCTGCATTGTTGGAGTATTTACCGCTCCAAATGTTGCGAAATAGTTCTCTACAAAGTAGGCATTATTAGGATCTGCTTCGTTCAAGCAATCATTTATATAACTGATACTAAAACTATCTGCCTTTTTGAATATACCAGCAATTCTTTTTTCGTAATCTTCCTCAGACTCCTTATGCTTTCTTGCAGGAGCAACATGCTTTATATTCTGCATGATAGCATTCTGAATCACACCCCAATTTCCAAACATTTTCTGAGAAATATCAGTCAACTGCAAGTCATTACGGATAAATATCCCATCAAGAGAATAATCTGCCAAAGAACCAAGCAAAGACTTGAGAACCTTATCACCCAAAACATTTTCAGCCAATCGCTCATAGCAATCCTTGATTGCATTCAAGACTTCCTGATCACTATTGAACTCTTCTGGCAACCAAGATATTGCATTTCTATCACTAAGAATCTGCTTAAACAATGCCTTAAGTTTTGGTAACTTGTCATCTTTATGCTGCTGATTATAGAGATTGATATACTCGTTGATACCTTTAATCTTAACATCGTGCTCATCATCGGTTTTTCCTCCAATTATAGCATTATAGACATCAATCTGCTTTTGAGTAAGAAGCATATTGTAATAGTCAAGCAGGAACATCTCCTGAATACTTTCTACATTTAAGTATTCAGAAAAATTAGAGTATAACTCTTCCATGTTAGCCTGTATCTCTGGTCTAGCGATAGCTTTCTTGAAAGCCTCCATATTATCAATGAACTTTGGAAGGTTTTCATTGATTAGACGATAAGCAATACCAGTAGACTTTTCTTCTGGAGTATACATATTTTTACGATTTTTGAAGAAACCTTCAAAATATGTAGTAAAGCCCCAGAATTCTTTTACGAGTTCTTTGGCCTCATCTTGTGACATTGAAACAAGTTGAGTTGATTCCGCAGTATTGATGAATTGAATCAAATCTGAATCAATTAGCTTTGTCTTATCAGCTTTGTCCTTATATGACTCTATAAGTTTATTACCAAACAAATTAGCATAAGCCTTATCGTCTGTTAGCTTTTTAGCTATAATAGAGAGAAGATTTTGCTGAATTTCCTTAAACTTCTTTATTGCATCCTCATCTTGCGCTTTAGATACATAGCTCTCATAATATTCTGCCAATGAATTATTATCACCTTTATCATCCAAAGGCAAACATCCATTATCCAACACTCTATCAATAAATACCTTGTGGTATTCATCAATCAATTTCTTCACCTTCACATAGCTTGCAGCTCTGTGTTCATCTTCTTCCAACAAACCACTCTTAACTATATTATCCAAAGTGGCGCCAATAGGCTTCGCTTCAAAGCGCAAAGTCTTTGAAAGAGGATAAAGTCTTTTAAAATCTTCAAAATTCTTAGCCATATTATTTATTTTAAATTGTTATTATTCATTTTCTCCAGCAAGTTCATCCTTGCCTTATTAGCAATCTCTTTCGCCTCCTGATAGCACCCATCAATTTCTTCATAGATGTATGCATTCCGAGCCTCAGCGATGCTTTCGGTTGCAACCTCTTCGAACATTTCGAAGACGATTTGTTCATTATTATTTTGCTTCATATCTAACACTATTAAGAATTAGTATTTCCTATTTTAAATATCATCAAATGCTGACATTTACACCGACATTCAACATTCACGAATCTACTATCGAATTGACTCTCTTCTCCCTTCCCAATGTCTCGGGAAATACATAGTGGCCATTACCTATTTCACGGGGATTAGGCTCTATATGCTCGGCATACCATGCCCGTTTATACTCGGTGGTGATGATGCCGTAATCTCTGGCGGCGATGATGGAAGCGGCTAGAGATGCGCCATACAGTTCCTTGATGTCGATCATCTCCTCCAGCGTTATCTTCTCACGTTTCTTGGAACCCAACTCTTCGATAAGCGCCAATTTAGGAAGAAGAAAGAAACTGGCAAAGAGATCACAACGCTTCTCCAACCTCAGCGGACTATCTTCCGGGAAGAGGAGAAGCAGATGAGCCAGTTCATGAACTGCCGTGAAACGAAGTTTCTCTACGCTACTCTTTTCCGGATTGAAATCGAGAATCATCAACGGATGCTTCTTATCTGCCCAGGTGCTCATTCCGAAGACATAATCCGGGAGAGTAGCAGCAAGTATCATGATACCTTTTCTTTCCAAGAGTCTCAGGATACTGGCGATAGGTCCATCACCGCAATGCCACTTTTCACGAAGAAGGTCGGCAGCATGGATGGCATCTTCAAGGGTTGATACCTTGGTGCCTTTTATCGGATTCTTGAACCGGGTAGGAAAACCTGCTTCTTTCTCCTTGGCTAGATACTGCTCTGCCCAAAAAGAGAGTTTCGCTTCCAGGGCTTGCAACTCGTCTTCGGACAACTTGCCATTGGAGGTGGTGCGGAGCATCGGCATATCTATCTTGAGATTGGTTTCTTCGAAATATTCCTCGCTGATATTGAGGGCTTTGGCTATGGCTTGCAGGGCATCACGCTTAGGGCGCATGATGCCTTTCTCATATCGGGAGATACTCTGCTTGGTGATGGCTCCGTTGGTTCGCTCTACGAGTTTATCCATGCTGAGCCCCATCATCTGTCGCGCTTCCCGCAATCTTATAGAAAATGATTCATTAATCATAATTGTCTACGCTTTAATTTGTTGACAAATATAACAAAAAGAATTGATTTTGTAACTAAGTGTTTATAAGATTTAACATAAAAAAGCAGGCAAATGATAAAATAACAAGAAGAATTTAGGCAAAATCAGGTTTACACATTATTATAATAGAAAACACCTTGACCATACAAAACATACAGTCAAGGTGTTATACATATATTCATTCTCTATCTTAGTTGCTATAAGCACTCTCACCATGCTCGTAGATGTCGAGACCTTCCTCCTCTACTCGCTTGTCAACACGTACACCTACACTCTTATCTACTACCTTGAAGATAATGTAGGTAACTACTACGCTGTAGATGATGCTTACCACGGTGGCTACAACCTGAACCCAAAGCTGATGCCAGTCGCCATAGAGGGCACCCTGTACACCTTCAGCTCCTGTTACATACTGAGTGGCGAAGACACCGGTGAGGATAGAACCTAGGATACCACCCATACCATGAACACCAAAGGCATCGAGGGCATCATCATACTTGAACTTCTCCTTTACTACCGCTACCATGAAGAAGCAGACGATGGTGGAAATGATACCGATGCAGAAAGCTCCGAAAATATCGGTACTGCCGGCTGCTGGAGTGATGGCTACCAGTCCGGCTACAGCACCGGTACAAGCACCTACTGTAGTTGGCTTCTTGTTCACAATCCAGTCGATGAGCATCCAGGTGGTGGCTGCCGCTGCTGTTGCGATATGAGTTACAAGGAAGGCGTTGGCTGCCAGACCATCAGCTGCCAATCCGCTACCGGCATTGAAACCGAACCATCCCAACCAGAGGAATGACATACCCATGAACACGAAGGTGATGTTGTGAGGTGTGATAGGATGACCAGCACGATAATCATCACGCTTGCCTACACAGAGTGCCATGACCAGAGCGGCTACACCGGCATTGATATGAACCACGGTACCACCCGCAAAGTCGATGGCTCCCATCTCCTGCAGGAAACCGCCACCCCATACCCAGTGGGCCATTGGAAGATAAGCGATGATAACCCAGAGGATGGTGAAAAGTACATAACCGCTGAACTTAACGCGCTCGGCAAAAGCACCGAGAATCAAGGCTGGAGTAATGAGGGCGAACATGCACTGGAACATTGCAAAGGTGAGCTCCGGAATGCCTGTAGGCATGATGGCTTCCAAACCGATGCCGTGGAGGAAACATTTATCGAAACCACCGATGACGCAAGCCAGAGGATTGCCCGAATCGGCATATTCTGTAGAGAATGCCCAGGAATAACCGAAGGCTACCCATATCAGACTGACTACTGCCACAATGAATACCGTCTGCATCAGGATGCTGAGAATATTCTTCTGGCGCACCAAACCACCATAAAAAAGTGCTATACCCGGGATTGACATCAAAAGCACCAAGATGGTGGCCATGATCATCCACGCTGTGTTACCCGTATCAAGTGTCGTCAATAATAAACTGCTCATAAAAATATCTTATAGTTAAATTAGAATACAATATTATAATATAGCCTCTCAAATATAAACTTCAATACCAATCATAAAGTTCAATGTTCAAACCTCAAAATTCAAAGTATCTTTATTCCTCTTTCTCAGCGTTATACAATGCGATGTCGCCTCGCTCGCCGGTTCTGATTCTAACGGTATCGAGTACAGGAATCACGAAGATTCTGCCGTCTCCTACTTCACCGGTCTGTGCAGCTCCCTGGATGGCAGCGATGGTAGGCTCCACATTCTTATCACGAACCACAATATTCAAAAGTACACGCTCGATGCTGCTGGTATCATACATCACACCACGGTAAATGCGAGCCTGGCGCATTTTACCCTCTCCTCTTACATTATAATAAGAGAACCACTCGATGTCTGCTGCTAAAAGCGCCTTCTTGACATCCTCGAATCTAGACTTGCGGATAATTGCCTCAATCTTCTTCATAATCCTTTAATAATTAATAATGTGTTAATACTTCTATTGATTGCCTCTTTTCGAAAACGAGCATTCATTGGTTGCTATTCAAATCAAGCCTTTCTTTTACATTATGTTCGTTTTCGGCTGCAAAATTAATACATTTTGTCAGCATTTTAAAGTAAATAAAAACATTTCGTTTCTGCTTTTTATCGAACATTTTAAATTTATCGAGGCTTATCACATTCTCCTTACAATTTGTAAGGCAGAAAGCAATTTTATAACACAAATTGTAAGATTGCGAAAAATAATCAAGATTTCTGTATTTATTTTCTTGCATATTTCAACAAATCGTCGTACCTTTGCAACCGAAATCAAACAAATAGTCATCGAAATATTCGAAAGACTAGCAAAAAGTCAAATCTCAAAAGAGATAAGACATGAGAGATAAAAGAAGAGTATTCAAACATAAAGAACAACGCAGATGAAAGAAACAGTTCATTTTACAAAGATGCAGGGAGCGGGTAACGATTATATATATGTAGATACCCAACAATACGACATCCCTGACCCAGAGAAGGCGGCCATTGCCTGGAGTGCTTATCACACGGGCATAGGAAGCGACGGACTGGTTCTCATCGGAAAGCCGCACGACGGCATAAGAGCAGATTATTCGATGCGCATCTTCAACGCCGATGGTTCTGAAGCGATGATGTGCGGCAATGCAAGCCGATGCATCGGTAAGTATCTTTACGAAAAGGGATTGACCCGAAAGGACACCATCCGACTGGAAACGCTTTCGGGTATCAAGATATTGAAACTTCATCTTCAGGATAATAAAGAAGTTGTGGAATCGGTAACAGTAGACATGCTGGAACCCAAGCTTGAAAATCCCGAGCAATTCTTAGGCCCTTCGGTGCTCGAAGCTGACGGCAGAAAATTTGAAGGCACCTATGTTTGCATGGGTAATCCGCATTTCGTTACCTTCGTGGATGACATCGACACCATCGACATCGCCCACTATGGTAAAATCCTGGAAAGAGACAAGGCATTTCCCCAAAGATGCAACATAGAATTTGCACAAGTAACTGACACAGACGCCATAAGGACACGAGTTTGGGAAAGGGGAAGCGGAATAACAATGGCTTGCGGAACAGGAGCCTGTGCCACAGCCGTAGCCGCAGCCCTTACCAAGCGTACTGGTAGGAAAAGCAGTATCGTGATGGATGGCGGAACGCTGGAAATAGAATATAGCGAGGCTGATGATCATGTTTACATGACGGGACCTGCAGCCTTCTCATTCGAAGGAGAAATTGAATTATAAATAAGAGCAAACTTAAATAACAAATGGTCGATAATGACCACAAATAAAAGGAGAAACAAAATATGGCATTAGTTAATGAACATTTCCTGAAGTTGGCCAACAACTACTTGTTTGCCGACATCGCAAAGAAGGTGAACGCCTACAAGATTGCACATCCAAAGCAGCGTGTAATCAGTCTGGGCATCGGTGACGTAACCCAGCCTCTCTGCCCTGCCGTCATCAAGGCGATGCACAAGGCTGTAGACGAGATGGCTGAGCAGGCTTCTTTCAGAGGCTATGGTCCGGAACGAGGCTACGACTTCCTCCGCGAGGCTATCATCAAGAACGACTTTCTGCCACGTGGCATTCATCTTGACGCCAACGAGGTATTCGTAAACGATGGAGCCAAGAGCGATACGGGAAATATCCAGGAGATTTTGAGATGGGATAACAACATCGGCGTTACCGACCCGATTTATCCGGTTTATATAGACTCTAACGTGATGATAGGTAGAGCCGGAGTCTTCGAGAACGGCAAGTGGAGCAATGTAACCTACATGCCTTGCGATGAGAGCGATGACTTCATCCCTCAGATTCCAGACCACCGTGTGGACATGATTTATCTCTGTTATCCAAACAACCCTACGGGTACGGTCATCTCGAAAGAAGAACTCAGAAAATGGGTAAACTATGCTATCAAGAACGAGAGCATCATCCTCTATGATGCAGCCTACGAGGCATATATCACCGACCCATCAATTCCTCATTCTATCTACGAGATTCGTGGAGCCAGAAAGGTAGCGATAGAATTCCACAGTTATTCGAAGACTGCCGGATTCACCGGTGTGCGTTGTGGTTACACCATCGTTCCTAAGGAGTTGAAGGCAAAGACATTGGCAGGTGAGGAAGTGGCATTGAATCCTATCTGGGACCGCCGCCAGTGCACCAAGTTTAATGGTACAAGCTATATCAGCCAGCGTGCTGCCGAAGCCATCTACACCCCTGAGGGTAAGGAACAGGTGAAGACAACCATCAATTACTATATGGAGAATGCCCATTTCATGAGAGCAGAACTCCAGAAACTCGGCTTGAGAGTATATGGCGGTGAGAATGCACCTTATCTCTGGGTGAAGACGCCAAACAATACGCCAAGCTGGAAATTCTTCGAAGAGATGCTTTATGGTGCCAGCGTAGTCTGCACCCCTGGTGTCGGCTTCGGTCCATCGGGCGAAGGCTATATCCGACTCACCGCCTTCGGCGAGCATGAGGACTGCAAGGAAGCCATGGAGAGAATTGCCAAATGGCTGGGAAAATAAACGTTCCAACAGATTATAAAAACATTGAAAATCAGAAATTTTAAATTATATAAGGTATGAGCAACTTAAGATTTGAAGCTGTTTCAGAGGCTTCCAAGAGAAAGCCTGTTGAGGTAACCGCTCCTAGCGAGCGACCAAGTGAATTCTTCGGAAAGAAGGTATTCAACCGACAGAAGATGTACAAGTATCTCCCTGCAGATGTCTATGAGAAACTGGTAGATGTCATCGACAACGGAGCACGTCTCGACCGTAACATCGCCAACGCCGTAGCCAAAGGCATCAAGCAGTGGGCTGACGAGAATGGCGTAACCCACTACACCCACTGGTTCCAGCCATTGACAGAAGGTACTGCCGAGAAGCACGATGCCTTCATCGAGCATGATGGCAAGGGTGGTATGATCGAGGAATTTTCAGGCAAGTTGCTCGTTCAGCAGGAGCCTGATGCATCATCTTTCCCATCTGGCGGTATCCGCTCTACCTTCGAGGCTCGCGGTTATTCTGCATGGGATCCAACATCTCCTGTATTCATCATCGACGATACACTCTGTATCCCTACCGTCTTCATCTCTTATACAGGTGAGGCACTCGACTATAAAGCTCCATTGCTCCGTTCATTGCACGCAGTAAACGTAGCAGCAACAGAGGTTTGCCACTACTTCAACCCAGATGTCAAGAAAGTTATTTCCAATCTCGGTTGGGAGCAGGAGTACTTCCTGGTAGATGAAAGCTTGTATGCAGCACGTCCTGACCTGATGCTGACAGGCCGCACCCTGATGGGTCACGATTCAGCCAAGAACCAGCAGATGGACGACCACTACTTCGGAGCCATCCCAGAGCGTGTTCAGGCGTTCATGAAGGATTTGGAAATCCAGGCTCTTGAACTCGGTATTCCTTGCAAGACCCGTCACAACGAGGTAGCACCAAACCAGTTTGAGTTGGCACCTATCTTCGAGGAGACCAACCTTGCCGTTGACCACAACATGCTCCTGATGAGTTTGATGAAGAAGGTAGCTCGCCATCACGGTTTCCGCGTACTTCTCCATGAGAAGCCATTCGCAGGCATCAACGGTTCCGGTAAGCACAACAACTGGAGTCTCGCTACTGATACCGGCATCCTGCTCCATGGCCCTGGCAAGACACCAGAGGATAACCTCCGTTTCGTAGTCTTCATCACAGAGACTTTGATGGGTGTATACAAGCACAACGGTTTGCTCAAGGCATCTATCATGAGCGCTACCAATGCGCATCGTCTGGGCGCCAACGAGGCACCTCCAGCAATCATCTCTTCATTCCTCGGCAAGCAGTTGACCGACCTTCTCGAGCACATTGAGAAAGCCGACAAGAAGGATCTCTTCACCGTAGCTGGCAAGCAGGGCATGAAGTTGGATATCCCTGAGATTCCAGAGTTGATGATTGATAACACCGACCGTAACCGTACATCACCATTCGCCTTCACCGGTAACCGTTTCGAGTTCCGTGCCGTAGGTTCTGAGGCTAACTGTGCATCAGCAATGATTGTATTGAACACAGCCGTAGCCGAGGCTTTGACCGACTTCAAGAAGCGTGTGGATGAGTTGATTGCCAAGGGTGAGGACAAGACATCTGCCATCATCGATATCGTTCGTCAGGATTTGAAGACCTGCAAGCCAATCCGTTTCGACGGCAATGGTTACTCAGATGAGTGGGTAGAGGAAGCAGCCAAGCGTGGTCTGGACTGCGAGAAGAGCTGTCCTAAGATTTTCGAGCGTTATCTCGACCCTGCCACTATCAAGATGTTCGAGGATATGGGTGTCATGAAGAAGAACGAGTTGGAAGCCCGTAACGAGGTGAAATGGGAGACCTACACCAAGAAGATTCAGATTGAGGCTCGTGTAATGGGCGACTTGAGCATGAACCACATCATCCCTGTGGCTACTCACTATCAGAGCCAGTTGGCTAAGAATGTGGAGAACATGATTGACATCTTCGGCGACGAGGAAGGCAAGAAGTTGACAGCCCGCAACATCAATATCATCAAGAAGATTGCCGAGCGCACTCAGATTATCGAGACAGGTGTTGAGGAGTTAGTAAATGCCCGCAAGGTTGCCAACAAGATTGAGAATGAGCACGATAAGGCGATAGCTTATCATGACACGGTAGCTCCAAAGATGGAGGAAATCCGTTATCAGATTGATAAGTTGGAGTTGACTGTAGCCGATGAGCTCTGGACCTTGCCTAAGTATCGTGAACTCCTGTTCATCCGCTAATCAGCAATGTCTTCAAAATAGATAAGACATATTTCTGACAGATAAAAAAAAAAGCTCTAACAAGAGCTACTCTTCATCAGATATAACAATTGAACGATCAATCTATTTCTTTTATTGGTTGTTTAAGTTTGCGCGGAGTGTGGTTGTGAAATCACGCTCCGCTTTTTTATTTCTTGATTTACATAAACAAAAAACAGACCGACATGAACGCTTGTTCACATCGGTCTGTTTACTCTTTTACTTTTTTACCCTTTTACCTTTTTACTCTTTTACCTTTAAAAGATTGATTGTCTGTGTTTTTCCCGTGATGCCTGTTACCACGGCGATTCCATTGTCTCGAATCTCCACCTTCTCATATTTGGCATCAACTATCACTTTTCCTTTCAATGTCATAACGCCCCAATGTCTGGGAATCTCTTCAAAGGCGCAATAGGCACCAACAGGTTGCGCTATACTGCAGTAGAGGGGTGGCACGATAACTTTACCATCTACCTTCACGCCCCATTTCTTTCCTGCTTGATACAATTCCACATGTCCAGCCTCTGACTTTTCATGTAAAAGAAGCATCTCGTTTGCTTCCATTTCCTTCTTTTGCAACATCGCCTCATGATAGTATTTCTTGCCAAGGCGAGGCATCACAAAATTCAAATTTTCATTTTCATTCTTTGGATGATTGCATCCTATATAGGTCTTCTTCAAATTTGAATCCACCAGGTAGTAGTCCTCTTTGCTGTCCATGACAACGATACGTTCACCATACAGGACTGCACATAACCAATACACATGTTCGTAATCATTACGCAGGAAACATACATTCCTGCTCTCTTCATTGCTCATGCGCATCTTCCCTTCATCACCCTCACCATAGTACCATACCTGACAACCGGGAGCAGAAGGTCTGAATCTGAATATCATGTAGTACCCATAATTCAGAAAATCATATTGAGAAGGATGATAGGGCAGAGAAAAATCTTCTTGGGTTCGAGACATGAAGATGTCGTTATATTCTATAAACTCCCATCCTTTTATGTTGACAACATGGGGAGCTTCTGCTACGTTAGTGCCATCGTCGATGACAGCTTTTGCCAACAGGTCATAATAGCATTTCGCCTTTCTGCGAGGTCGGTAGAACAGGATGTTGCCATCCAACAGCTTCATGTCATAGTAATCGCCTGGCTCCAAGACTTGTTCTCCTTGTCGGTTCACTACCGTCATCTTTCCATCAGGCAGCTTGATGATGGCAAACTCCCCTTTGCTATCTACAAACTCACGATACTGTAGTGTTTGGAGCAATTCTTCATGGCTCATCACCATCATCATTTCTGAGTCTGGATGAATCAGAATATCGTCTTGCTTCTCGTTCATCAGGAAAAACTCTCTATCCTTCGGAGTCTCCTTTCTCTTGCCAACTTTCAGCTTTCCCTCGAACATAGCATTCCAGTTCCATACTTGCGAAGGCAACCCGAACACCCGATATAGTCCTACATTATCTATAATCACGCAGTTCTTCTTTCCCTTAGCTACTCGCAATCCTCGTCCCACCATCTGCAGGTACTTGGCAAGCGACAGCGTAGGTCGAGCCAACTGTACAAACTCCACATCCGGGCAATCAAATCCCTCCGAGAATATATCCACATTCACCAATACTTGTATAGGATCAAGCCCATCAGCAGGTCGCAAGCAAGTAGCACCAAGCCTATCAGCAGCCCCATCAGCAAGTCCATCAGCAGCCCGCAAGCAAGCAGCACCCAGGCGGTCCCATCCCGCACAATCTGGCGAGACCTTTGATGGTCCGCCAACCTTAGAGCGTAGCGGTTCCGAGCGACGAGGAGGAGCGGTTACATCCCCTGTCCCCTGAGGGGAAAGGGGCTTGGGGAAAGCGGTGGAGCCTCCCTTAAGGGTAAGGGAGGACGGGTGGGTTTTCGAAAAATTCCCCTCTTTAATGGTAAAGAGGGACGGGGTGATTTTAGAAGAATTGACAGGGTGATTCGAAAAAGAAGTATTAGAAGCTTTGAACCTTTCTATAAGTTCTTTTCGTAAAGAACTTGGCGTTTTACTATCAATAGCAACAGCCGCGATGCCGTGTTCTCTGTAGAACTCGGCAATAGCATTAGCATGAGAAATATTGATAGCATACACGATGCCCTTTCTGTCTTTACCATATTCTTCCAAGCTCCGATAGAGCCTTTCGATATTCGGTTTCTTATTCAGCAACATATCCATTTCCTTGTTTTGGTAGTCACCATCTGCCCCTCGCTTCTGCAAGGAGTCGATGAGCCGTTGCGTCACACCATCCGATTTGATGCTCACAAAATCGTATGTCGCCAATCTTCCCTTGCTGATAAACTCAGGAACACTCCATGACTGCACCAAGACATCAAACAGATCAGTGAATCCCTTACCATTCAATCGGCAAGGAGTAGCCGTCAGTCCCAGGAACTTAGCATTCGGGAATCTCTCCCACATTTCCTTATAGGTCTTGGCAAGGGCATGGTGCGCCTCGTCAATCACTATCATCCCCGGTTCTTCCTCTATCTCGTCATAGTGCTTCGACAACCATTGTATCGACACCGCCTTGATAGGAACATTGAATGCGCTAGCCGACAAACAATCTGGCGAGACCTTTGATGCTCCACTCATCCCCAGGTGGTCACCAAGTCCCTCAGTAGGCCGCAAGCAAGCAGCACCCAGGCGGTCCCATCCCGCACAATCTGGCGAGACCTTTGATGGTCCGCCAACCTTAGAGCGAAGCGGTTCCGAGCACCGAGTAGGGCGGTTTCCTCCCTCTCCCCTGAGGGTGAGAGGGTCGGGGTGAGAGGTGGAGCCCTCTTTAAGGGTAAAGAGGGACGGGGTGATTTTCGAAGAATTGGCAGGGTGGTTCGAAAAATCCTTATAAAGAAGGGATGGGGTTTTAGAAAAAACTCTTTCAATAGTTTCTCGAATCTGAGAAACCAACTCCCTTCTATGGGCAACAATCCAAACATTGCAATTGGAATGTTCCCTCAAAAACGATTCTACGACCGAAGCGAGTAGAACCGTTTTTCCCGTACCCGTTGGCATTTGTGCCATCACGGATCGATGAAGGCGCAACGCCTTCTCAATCCGTTCCTTCATATCCTCTTGGTAATCAAATAACTTTATTTCTTTCATTCAAAAGAGATTATTTCTTCAATAGATTCTTTTTGAGAATGCCATGATTACAGACATAGAAAGTGCAACCTTTGAAATTTAAGCGTTATGATATAGAACAAATTATTCCGTGATTGCCTCGCTGCAGTAATGCATCAACTAAAAAGATACAGCATGCAACGTTTGTAAGCCAAAAATGCCTACAAATATCATATAAATATTGTAAATTATTCGTTAATTGGTCTTAAATATATAAAAATCAATGGGATAAATTTGTTTAAGAAAAAAAATACCCGTAACTTTGCAGCAGCTCATTAACCAAGTTGTTAAAGGAGTTACGAGGTCGTATAGCAGATTGCTATACGACCTTTGCTTTAATCATTTATCCTTTGCATTATATTTTTTATAAGTTCATCAGGTGTTAAAACTCTTCCTGATAGCCTTAACCATTCTTCATATTCCTTTGCTTTCTTCCTCACTTGATGAGGATAATCGGCATAAAAAGCAGTCCATAACAGCACAAAGGTCTTTCTAACATCTAAGACAACAAAATAGTTGTCGCCATCATCTACCTCCAGCCAAATGCATACACGATGCTTTCCGCTTCTAGTTTGCTCCCAGCATTTCACCTCACCCTTCAGAGGTAAAATTTCAACAGTAGGCTTTGCCCATGGCATTCTTTCACATCTTCGTAAATCAGGAACTCTTTCATTTTCCACATTTCCCTTATGAGTCATGTGATAAAAAGTATAGGCCCTATCTTGAAACTCAGGGTGCACTTTCATTTGTAAAGGCCAACTTCCGAAATACGCTTTACGTCTTATAAAATCTTTCTCAAATACAGAATATACAGCATCTATATAAGTAGAATAATTCCCGCCATAATCAGACAGGAATAATTTGTCGGGCATATCATTGATACTTACAGCCATATTACACCTGCCTTCCCTTCCACACAAAGATATTAACCTTATCCTCTTTCACCAACGTTGACTTCAGCAGAGAATATTTTGAACGTCGCTTCATTTGTTCCACAAGTTCTAACTTTGCAGCACTAGTTTTTAAATCTCTATGCGCATAAGCGACAGCACCTATCAAGAAATCAGCGAGTTCTATGAGTTCCACCTCATGAGATCGAACTTGTTGTATCTTCCGAATCATTTTTTTATTATAGTCATAAGCATTGTTAGCTAGCACATCCTTCAGCTTTTCCACCTTTCTTCCACCATTAGTATCTTTTATGTCTAAATAAATACAATACTCATTCGATGGAGTCAAGATAGTCTTTAACAAGTCAAAGTACATTTTATAATAAAACTGGTCATGTGTTTGCCCATATTGCTCATGATGTAGAACGGATTTATCTGGTACAACCAACACCCTAAAATGCAAATCAGAATTATCGAAGAAGAAATCCATTACTTCTTGATAATATGCCAATTTGGCTTGAGAGACAGCATTCCATTTTAGTTCACAAGTAGGTTTTAGTCCATACTTCACCTTAATGGCACGAAGTCTCTTAAAGATAGCATCTTTCTTTTGCTCTTCACACCACACACACCCTAAAAGCATCGGCTTAATCCCATCATGTTCTAAATGGCAGCTCTCATCACAATAAATATTTATTTTTGCCATGACTATTAAATTTTATATCTACAAAATTACCTATTAATTTTGAAAACGCCAAAATTCTTGGCTATATTTAACGATAATAAAGAGATAATCTATTCCACCTGATATACAGATGCCGAGCAAAAGGCAGAGTTCGATTTGTCTTTCGGTATAGCCGAGCGCATTAGTGAGATTCTGAAAGCCAAGGGTCTCACCCAAAAGGATTTCGCCCGATTACTCAACAAGCGAGACTCAGAAATCTCCAAATGGCTAACAGGCAGACATAACTTCACTACTCAAACCATTGCTCGTATAGAAACAGCCTTGGGAAGTAAACTCATTAGCATAGCCCATTGATAGGGCTATGCCAATAAGCATATTCTAAAACACCAAGAAATTCACAATAAATCAACAAAATCCCCCGAATATAAGTTGTAAACTATAAACTATTAACTTTAAACTTCCCCTCTCCAGGCAATCTCAGCCCGCAAGACCTTACAAGAGCATTGATGATCCGCGTAACCTTATTGCGTAACTATTCTGGGCATCGGAGGATGGTTACATCCACTCGTCCTTAAGGGGAGAGCGACTTGGTGAGAAAGAACAGGATTTGTGAATAGGGCATTTCTAGAATATCAACAAGTACACCTTAATCCCCATAAGTATCCTCTATTTTCGCTTTCAATAAAGCTATAATTCTATTCTCAATATCAATAGTATTATTTATTTCAAAATCTGATAGCATCGTATTCTCATGCACAATTCTGTTGCGTAAAAACAGCACGTTTGACACTTCATCAACAGTCACTTCATCTTTACAAAGATCCAACAATTGAGGTAGAACAGCCTGAATAGTAATCACTTTCTTTTTATAAATAGTGGAAACCAATTTTTCAATTTCACTCCATTTTTCGACAATAATTAATTGCCTATGAGGCTGTAAGGAGTACATACGATCATATAAATGTCTTTTATTATTAATAACACCTAAACAAACGAAGAGAACAACCATTGCAGCCCCTGAGCCTATTATTAGCTGTCCTAATTCTTTGTCTGGATTAAAATTAATATTTTGGATTAAATACACAATACACCCGCATAGTACATACAATAGCCCAGTTAGTGTACCTAAATAAGCCACTCGACGATATTTAAAGCTATATACAGCATTAACATCCCTTGTTTTAAGTAACTTATGCTGAGCTATATCAATAGACATACTATCAATATGGTTCATCCCTTTTTTTCTTGAAACCAAATAAGATTCATTAATAAGATTCAAACGAAAATTATCAACGCAACGGTCAAGATATTCCTTAGAATACGAATCAATATTATAATTATTTATCTCCATTTTGATTAAGGGTTAAAACTGTAAAAACGACTAAAACTATTAGAAAAAACATGAAAACATAAAGTCTCCACGATTCTGTTTTAAATTTGTCTTCATCAAATATCCAGCCTACAATTACACCAGATAAAGACGCAATTAATTGACATAGAATCTGCCATTTATTCTTTTTATTACGATGATGAATCCTTGATAAAACAGAAGCCGAAACAACATCAGACTGGGTGACTTCTGCATTAGAAGTCGGAAGCCTTCTTCCCATTTCTATCCTATTTGCTTCTTCTGCTAAATTAGACGCAATGTCAGTTAATTGCTTTTTAAGTTCATGTTTTGCACCAGGACTATAATGTTCTAGTCTAACATCATCAATTGCTATCAAAACTTCCATAAAAATATCAATAGGGTTTACAGCTCATCTTCAGTGATTATTTGAGAATACTGAAGATGGGCAAAAATAATAGATATAAATACATTCACTTATGATGATACCGATACTCTAAGACTATTGATTATACATCAAATAAATGAAATTCACTTTTTAGCTGTGATATAAATTGTCTTGTTGTATTTTCTAAGCTCATATAATAAAGACATGGGTACATAGAACCACCCTCACAAATTTTTGCTGCAGCCTCAGCTTTGCATTTTCTAAAATTTTTCCATGCATCAAAATAAGAAAAATCGTATTCAAAATCATCTTTTTGATTCTTAATTTTTTGTATGATTCCTTCTAATTCTTCGTCTGCCTTATTAAATGCAGCAATAGCCTCAGAATTCATTGCTGCTTGAGTATAATCATAACGAGGATATAAAATATCGCTTATAAGTTCATCCAACATCCTTATAAATAAAACGGCATCATCTATCATTTGCATTGCCATAGGATTATCTATTTTATAACCAAAAGCCCCCTCATGACACAAAATATGCCTAGCTTTAAATATTATTTCAACAGATTCGATATATAATAGCACATTCTTACGTGCTTCATCTTCCGGAACAGATGTTTGTTTTTCTATATCAACTAACTTGTTTATCAATTTATCTTTAATCTTAACTTCAAGAAGCTGCTCAAGTTGATTAAACACCTGTTCAATAGAAGTACATGAAAAATAATATGAAAGATAATCACCTAAAGTCACCAAATTATTCTGAAATGCATTTATCACATCAAAATCCATACGCAATTCCTTAAAGAACTTTACATTCTTAAGATTTTTACGATATTTTGGAATGTCAATTATTTCCTTATAAATTTGTCGAAAATGCTCTTCGAAACAAGATATAATTTTGATTGGTACATATTCCAGTAAATTACAATTATCTATATTACGATAGATTTCTGCCAAATTTGTAAGAGCAGTTAATTCATACGTTGTATTTCTTGCTCTCTTTAATGATGCGATAATATCTTCAAATTTTTTCATCTCATTATTTTGATAAACAGTATATTACCAATACTGTGCTCCTTTTTTATATTGAAATCACCTCATATTACCGTTCAGAATATGAGTTTTAATCCTCCACAAGCTAATGCTAGTAAAGGTTATACCATGATTGACTAATTCTTTTTGTTCTTCATCCTCCAGAAGAAGTGCCAAGTACGGAACAAAGGTTCGCATAGCGCCTCTGCTGGAAAATACCTCACGAGTCTTATATCCCGATACACCCTTTGGAGATTATGCCCCAGCTTTGATCTCCCAAACCGATTCCGGGCATCATGCTTTCCGAAGTTCCCGGCTTCCAGCACCTCGTTCAGCACAAACTTACCATACTTCTCATTCGGAGGAATAATAAGGCGAGAGGCAGGCATGCCGAACACCTCCTGCATGATATACATGATACCCTCGGCAAACTTCCACAACCCCAACTCCTTCAATTCCTTCTGCACCCTATCGATAGCTGCAGAAGAATTGGCAGCAAAAGAAGAGCGAGCAGCAGTTGCAGAAGTCATATCCCCAATAGCATCCCGGCAGTCCCATCCCGCACTATCTGGCGAGACCTTTGATGGTCCGCCATCCTTAGAGCGTAGCGGTTCCGAGCACCGAGTAGGGCGGTTTCCTCCCTCTCCCCTGAGGGTGAGAGGGTCGGGGTGAGAGGTGGAGCCCTCTTTAAGGGTAAAGAGGGACGGGGTGATTTTCGAAGATTTTTGATAGACTTTATAAAAGTCGCAAAGAACATAATAGTAATCCAGAAGCTGCCTTAACCCAATCCCCTCATTCATCAGATGCGAGAAGATATGAGTCAACTGGAAGATGAGATTGAATTCAACTGTCGGAATCGCAATCTCCCCTTGCTCCCCCAACATCACCCGATGCGAGAACTGCTCCTCCTTCACCCTCTCATAGTATTTCTGAAGCTTTCTGTTATGCCAGAAGCACAACAGGAAGCTAGGGCGATAATGTACTTCAACCTCCACACCCTTATACGATGGGAACTCAATGTGGTGATAGCACGCCTTTTCATGAGGCGAGATAGAGCGGACAAAGGAGATAACCCGTTTATCTCCACCTTCCACCCAGATATCAATATCGCCAGGAGTCCGGGAATAAGGATTCGGATACATCAATGCATTCCCCTGTCCTTTCAGAATACAGGTTCTGAATCCCTTCTTCCGGAACCACTCAGAAACCTGGATGGCAGCATCATTCAGCCGAACATTCGTCTTCTTCAACATCTGACTTTCCGCCATCCATTGAAGCAGTAACTCCTTCTCCATCCCTACATGTTCAGCAGGCAACTTCTTAATACCATCAAAAAGAACACCCACCAGACATTGCTTTTGGGCAATAGCATATATCTCCTTCCAATCCGTTTCCTTCAAGGAATCAGGTATTTCCTTGGCAGAATCAATGCAGAATCGCAAGAAATCAAAGAAAATCTGAAGTTGTTTCTTCACTAGTTACTCTTTCGTCATGTTCCAGAGGAACAAGGTATTACCAATGATATATCTTCTCCACATACGCTTAGGCTCCTTGATCAAGCGATAAAGCCATTCCAAGCCATGCTCCTGCCACCAGATAGGTGCACGCTCCACGGTACCAGCAAAGAAGTCAAAGACGGCACCGATGGTACCCACATGACAATGGATGTTTAACTCATTCCAATGAGAGTAAGTCCACTTTTCCTGCTTAGGAGCCGTCATGCCAATCCAGAGCAAATCAGGGTTGGCAGCATTAATGGCATCAATGATAGCCTTGTTGTCCTCATCCGAGAACTCGGGCTTATAAGGAGGCGAATAAGTCACCACCTTCAGGTGAGGATAATCCACGGCAGCACGCTTCACAATCAGGTCGAGTACCTTCTGCGAACTACCCATAAACATCACCGTACCACCCTTTTTCTCCAGCTTGTTCATTTCGAAGAAAAACAAGTCCCAGCCAGCTATTCTTTCCTTAGGCTGACTCTTAGCCTTAATCCACTTGCACGCCTTCACGATGCTCACTCCATCCGGAATCAGCACATCACCATTTGTCAGAGCATCAGCAAAGAGCTGATCCTTCTTGGCGGTGTTAAAAGAGTGAGCATTTACTGTGTTTATGAGCAATTTGCCCTCTGGTAATGAGGCTAATTCCGCCTTACTACCCAAAATTGTTAATGTTTTTAGTCGAAACATAACTGTATTTGAAATTATTTTGTTATCTTCGCAGCCATAAACAGCGGGTTCCATCAGAATCCCATCATTTCATAAACTAGAAACAACGGTTATGACATACGATATTAATACTATATATACGAAGTATAAGCAGCTTACGAAAAAGCAACGTCAGCAGCTCCTTGCGGCTCTTCAGTCGCAAGGCATCAACATTGTGAAAATCGAAGCCTACGAATATACTGATGCCCCAGGCATCAAACATCTGTTTTTCTATTTTGCAGAGGATAGTAGGAAAGCTATTCCCTACTTCATGCTAGATAGCGAAGTTTGGAAAGAGATTTCTAGCCACATCATGGGTTAAAACTAATTATATCCATGAGTTTTCACTAGCATGCCCCCAATATTACTATAGCTTTTTCCACTAAAGCCATTAAACCTTTTACAACAAAGCCATTAGCTATACCTTTGATAGCATTAAGCCCCATAGTCATTAACTTCTTGTTCCATTTAGGCTTTTGGGTTTCAGCCTTAACTATATCTACAGAATCTTTTAAATTCTGATTTCCAGATTCTTTTACAAGTTTTTCAATATCTTTCAATACAGACAAAAACTCTTTTTGCTCATTAGAATAAGCCACATTACCGATATGACTATTTTCCACACTTACAGCACCAGTAGAAATCGTTGATCCTTCTGTTGCGACAACTGCTGCATTTATATTATTTGTTACCATAATTTGTTTAATAATTTGTTTTGTAGCCATTACATCAAAATTCAGCTCCCAATTCATTTTATCGTTAAGTTCCAAAAAGAATGTCAACAACAACGACTTGAACTTAGAAATAACGGCTTGGATATTATTCATGTTAATATGCTGATTAGCTACTAGTATATAGCCTTCAACATATTTCTCCATATAGTTTTGAACGATATATTGCGGTACAGCTATTGTCAAGTCATTACCATGTTTATCATCTTTCATCATTAATTCTATTTCACTTAATGACTCAAATACGGCCATATGAGTCATACGTTCTCGAATTTTATCATCTTTAATGTATTCACATGGAAATGGGTAGTTCTTAGCCATACGCCCAAAAGGTTGGGAAATATCAACCTTCACAATACAATTTATCTTTCGATAATCTGGCAAAGGATATTCATCGTCTCCGTAGCCATTCAACTCATGCTTTATCCAGATTGAAAATTCCTCATCCTTTAAATAATGACATATTGTCTGAGTCTTCAGCAGAATGGACTCAATAGACTTGTTTTCTGTCAAATCAGAAATAACACTATCAACTAATGATTTTAAAGTATTCATACTAATAAATTCTTTAAGAAGTATATATTATAAAGTAGAATTTCCAAAGTCACTTAATGTCCAAACACTCTAATTGAGTTTATAACTTTGCTCACATTAGAGTTAGAAGACATCCTGCAGCTAATTAGATATTTCATTTAACCAAGCTTTTCTGCTTGTTTATATATTGTGAGAGCAGCCTATCGATGTTGTCAAACCGTTGTAGGATTATCTTCTTACTATCTATCATCGATGAAAATTTATCATAGAAAATTTTTTTTAAGTCATCACATTCCAGACTGATAGCATTTACTATATCATTATCTTCTATCAATGGTAAAATCTGATTCATATCTTGAATTAGCGCAGACAATTTTCCGAACAATTCTGTCATATTGCGACCTTTGTTCCAATTTGCTCCTCTAGAAATCGTTATAAAGTTTTTAAGTTCACTATGGAAACGCTCTGAATAACTGAATATATCAAACATATGCATAAAACTTCGGGTTTCCTCCTTATATACCTTAGCGGACTTTGCTTGACAAAAAGAATAAAAAGCACAAATAATTAGGGTGTCCAGTTCTCTGTTCTTAAAAACAAGCTGGAAACATCCCTGTTAATTGTTAATATTACGCTCTGATATTTAACGTTTCATGTAACGAAATAGTTCTTTGAAAATTTGTGTATATCGTTGATTTTTAGTATCTTTGTACATCATTACAAATACTTATAATCAATGAAAAAGTTAGATTCAAAACAGCATAAAGAGACCCCTGAGGAAGAGTTAAAGCGTCTTCGTAAAAGAGTTAAGCAACTTGAAGGCAAAGAAGTGAAGAATACAAACACTATCAAAGGTCTTCGGAAAGAACTCAAAAAAAAAGACGTTCAGAAAATAACTATGACCAACGAACAAAGAGCATTACTCTCGCACCTGTTCCCGGACATAGATTCCCTCTTGTAGTAATTCAACTTTGTGTTCTTATCTATATGCGTACTGGCTGTGGCCTTCGAACTGTAGTGAAGATCTTGGAGGTATTCTCTGAAGTACTTGGTAAGAACTTCGGAAAAAGTCCATGCTACAATACGGTGGAAAACTGGATAAAGAAGTTGGGACTGTCTGTTTATCAAGATGACCAGCCATGCAAAGGCAAAAAGTTTGCCATGGTTATGGATGAGAGCATCGCTATAAACGGTCAGAAACTACTTTTGGCTCTAGCCATTCCATCAGAGCATCAAGATCGACCTGTCAAACATGAAGATGTGACAGTTTTAAACATGACGGTAGGAGCAAACTTCAAGGGTGAAGATATCGAAAACAAGATAAGCGAAGTCACTATATCTGCAGGTTCAGAACCTCAATATGTGATTAGTGACAATGCCCATAACCTTGTAAGGGGTATCTTGGACTCTGGATATGTGCATTATGCGGACATCAGTCATTCTATGAGTGTGATTCTCAAAAAGGTGTATGAAAAACAGCCTGATTTTGTTGAACTTACAACACTTTTAGGAAAGAAAAGACTGCAATACCATCTGACAAATAAAGCATATTTGCTACCACCGAACATGAGGACTATTGCTAGATTCATGAATATGTCTGAATGGGTAATCTGGGGCAACTCTATGCTTGCTTGTTACAACAAACTCCCAAAAGAAATGCAGGAAGCGTATGCTTTCATCAACGACTATGAATCTTTGTTGCAAGAACTCATGGATGCGTTGGATGCCATCAGGCATATAGAGCATATCTGTAAAAACAAAGGCTTTTCCTGCAAGACGAGTAAGGAGTGCCAGTCATACATAGTTGCTCATGTTATAGGAAATGCTTATCCTCGTCAAGCTCACCTTGGCTTGAAGATGCTGGAGTACTTCCGAAAGGAAGAAGCGCAACTTACTGAGGATATGAATATCTGCATCTCTTCAGACATCATTGAATCTACTTTTGGTATATACAAAAGCAAGAAGTCACCGAACAAGCTGTATGGCATAACTCCTTTTGCTCTAATGATACCATTATATCCAAAAGTCGTGAACGAATCCGTTACTAAAACATTTAATTTCAAAGAGCGCTTAGTGAATGTTAAACTTAAGGACATTGATGCTTGGACTACCGAGCACTTGTCCAAAAACTGGGTGACAGAACGAACTAAAACTCTCAAACAAGTGAGTTAATATTGGAACATAGAACTGGACACCCTAACAAATAATAGAAATTACAGTTACTATTGTATTAACGTTGGTCGCATCTATCATATTCTTCCAAAAGTTCCAATCCATATTCTAATTTTGAAGAAAAATAGTCTATTTCATCATAACTCCAGCCCTTTTCTGTTTGTAGCCACTCCTCAAAATCGCTAATTGACAGATCTTCCTTGTTTTTATGCAAAGCTATCACAAAATTCATCCATCGTTCCTGATCATGGGGATGATGTGATAAAGGAAAAGCATCGACCCATTGGAAAAAAGCATTCCAAGAAAGAGGAATCTGTTCTTCAAGAGTATAACTTTCCAGATTAGTATAGACCTTATATTTTCCTGCATTAACAGGACTTAAAACACTATCCACAAAATACTGCAAAATCTTATTATATACTTCTTTGTCTAAAGAAGAAAAGCTACTATCTTGTGTTGGTACAATATTCACGATTGACAAAGTAAAAATGCCTTCCGTTTTATATACTGATAGCACCAATCTCACTTTAGGCAATTCTTCAGTGTTAATAAGAAAAGCTATATAATTGCCAAAAGTTCCCTTTCCCTTGCCCTGGTCAAAAACTTGCATTCCTATCGAAGTCGCTTTGCTTTCAACACATGATAATAATTCCATTACCGTTTCATAATCAGGCAATTCTATCTTATAATCTCTATATCGTTTCATATTTTACTTAAATTAATCTACTAATAACTTACTAATTACAGATTACTATTCTAATTCGACAATTATATAATCAATAGTTCGTTAATAATTCAATAATGTGCTAAGCAGCTATACGCTGTAAGCACGAGAGATCTTTGAAAATCTTGCTAATTAAAGTTCGGTTCGG
>ENA-ORHV01000087-ORHV01000087.1-human-gut-metagenome-genome-assembly--contig:-NODE-87-length-22535-cov-12.2951_pt1 | contig 22535 bp, 18 predicted proteins | sample MGYA00243081_ERZ508731 | MGnify/ENA primary metagenome ERZ508731 (study PRJEB26277, sample SAMN04329842) | human gut metagenome | biome: human-associated habitat | host: Homo sapiens | place: USA...
AAGCTTTTTTCTGTGCTTTCAAACCTTTCTGTTGTTTGTGCTTTCCTCAAGCGACTTCGTTATTATATCACTCCTTTTTACAAATTGCAACCCCTTTTTTCAATTTTTTTCAAAAAATTTTAAATAATTTTTACTTTATCCTTATAAACTCAATATATAGTGTTTACATATATGGAATATACTATTTTTAGTCTGAAATAATACTCTCTTACATATATATCTAATAAAATCAAGTATCACGATTATTTAATTGAAAACTGATTTAATTTCAAAAATTACTTTTATCTTTAATAGTATATATGTAATCTTAGGATAAAGTCTTATATTGATAAATAACTGTATTACAGGCAATTACTTATTTCAACTGTATAGTTTATATATCAGACAGACTTCGTACAAACTCAATATATTTCTTATGTGCTATATGGTAATAGTGCACAAAGCAACTCAAATCAATTTATATTGATTACACAAATTTTGTAAAAATTGTATAATTCATTTGATTTTTTAAAAAATTATGATATTATATATATGTATAGAGTAAGTAATACAAGTTACTTTTCCATACATTTCTTTGCACCGGAGGTTATGATATGAGCTGCAATAACATTATTACAATTACAAGACAGTACGGTTCAGGCGGTCACAACATAGGAAAGGCTCTTTCAGAACGCCTTGGCATTCCATTCTATGATAAGGAGCTTATATCTTTAGCAGCCAAAGAGAGCGGAATTAGTCCTGAAGTATTTGAAAATGTTGATGAGAAGGCTACAAACAGCCTTTTGTACTCTCTTTCATTAGGACTTTATAATTACGGTAACGGTTTTTCATCTATGGGTGATTTACCTGTTAATGACAAGCTCTACATTTTACAGCACAAGATTATCAAGCAGCTTGCCAATGAAGGCCCATGCGTATTCGTTGGCAGATGTGCGGATTATGTTTTGAAGGATCACCAAAACCTCGTTAAGATTTATATCTATGCTGACATTGATGTAAGAATTAAGAGAGCAGTCGAAAGACAAAGTATTGATCCCGCTCGTGCAAAGCAGGCAGTATTAAAAGCAGACAAAAACAGAGCAAACTACTACAGTTTCTATTCAGGAAAAAAGTGGGGCTTGGCAGATAACTATGATTTGTGCATTAACAGTACAGCTCTTTCTACCGAGCAGGCAGTTGACATTATTTGTGAATACTTAAATATTATTAACAAGTAATCCTGTATAATTCCTGCACTTCCTGAATATAATGGTATTGTTTACTATAATATAGGAGGTGTTTTTATGAGAATTATTGTAATGGATATTGATGATTTTATCTTTGGCAATGAAGAATGGCATCAGAGCGAAAGATAACCGTACTTTGTAAAATTGTAAATCGTGAATACGAATAAGATAAAAGTGATGGCTGAAATCAACCATCACTTTTTTGTTTGCCCCTGAAACGATACGAGGGCGTGCCATAATTATATCTATGATAAAAACGGAGATTTTATTCCCCGTTGCTGATAAATGAAAGCGGGTCTGCAAATTGTCTGTCAATCTTAACGGCAACATGAATATGATTTTTGTCGTGTACTTCACAAGGAACTGCACCTATTACACCGATTTTCTGTCCGTTTTCTACCGAATCGCCTTCTTTTACGGTTATTCCGTTTAATCCGCTGTAAATAACTACGGCATTATCGGTTGCAATCTCTACCGTTTTTCCGTACAGTTTATCCTCGTCAACCTTTATTACCGCACCGCCTGTCATTGCGGTTACTTCATCGCCTATCTCACCCGCAAAATCCACTCCGAGATGCGATTTCCATACATTAAGACTTTTATAATACACTGTTTTCTCGCTGTATTCTCTTATAATGTTTTTCTGATTTAGCGGATAACTTAGAGTTAAATCGGTTGAAAGCATAGTTTGTAAGGCATTTCTTGTTGTGTCCTGCTCGGTAGGTTCGGTGTAAGGGGGAATTGTAACCGATATTGTAGGAACAGTTATTTCATTTGCAACTTTAGGAAATGTAGTTTCCTCTGCAATCTCCGTTATACCTGTCACCTGATTATTTACCTCCACTGCCGTGGTGGTGGGTTGCTCCGTAGGTTCTTTTGCTCCCGATATAGTATTATATGTTGAATACACTGCCATAGTTACGGCTATTAAGCAGATAGAAAGCGCAGTATAGAATCCTGCCTTTTCATATCTGCTCTTTTTCTTTCTGCTGTTATTTTCGCTCATAAATAGCACCTCCGTTGTTATTATTGGCTCTGCTGTAATAAATATACAATTATATAAAAATATTTTATAGTATAAATCTGCTACAACATTGAATATACTTGATTTTTTTGCTGAAATTTGGTACTATTAAAGAGTATTTGTGTTTAATAACAAAATAGAGGAGGAAAATATGAGTACAGCAAATATAATAGTTTTATGCTCCTTTGCGGCATATATGGTCATTATGATAATTATTGGCTTTGTATCGTCTAAGGGCACAAAGAACAACGAGGACTATTTCCTCGGCGGACGAAATCTTGGCGGCTGGACCGCTGCACTCTCTGCACAGGCTTCCGATATGAGCGGTTGGCTGCTTATGGGACTTCCAGGTTCGGTTTACCTTGCGGGAACAGGTGAGGTATGGATAGCAATCGGACTTTTGATCGGTACTATACTCAACTGGTACATTGTTTCGGCACGATTAAGAAAATATACAATCGTTGCAGGAAACTCACTTACAATTCCGAGCTTTTTCCAGAACCGTTACCGTGACGATAAGGGCGTAATAAAAATGGTATCTGCCATTATTATTGCAATATTCTTCACAGTATATACAGCCTCGGCATTCAGTTCGGGCGCAAAGCTTTTCGCTACACTTTTCGGCAACTCTGAAAACTACAACACTGTATATACAATCGGTCTTATAGTTGCTGTAATTGTAATTCTTGTTTATACATTTCTCGGCGGATTTAAGGCTGTTTGCTACACTGACTTTATACAGGGACTTTTAATGCTTGTTGCCATTATGGCGGTTCCGATAATCGCTTATGTAGCTCTTACGTATAACAACAGTTTCTCACAGTCACTTATCGACAGCGGTGTAACAAACCCCGATAATTACCTTAACTTCTTAAAAAATGATGACGGTTCAAATGTTTCTGCCGTTTCCATTATTTCTAACCTTGCATGGGGACTCGGTTACTTTGGTATGCCACACATTCTTATAAGATTTATGGCGGTAAAAAGTGACTCTGAAATCAAAAAGTCAAGAAAAATTGCTATCGTATGGGTTATCATTTCACTTGCCGCATCTTGCCTTATCGGAATTGTTGCAAGAGGTTACCTTATCGAAAACCTTGACGCTACAGCAAGCGAAACAGTATTCATCAGACTTATTCAGCAGATCTTCTCCGATAACGGAATAATGATATTCATCGGCGGTATATTCCTTTGCGGTATTCTTGCCGCTATTATGTCAACAGCTGACAGCCAGCTCCTTGTTACAGCATCTGCCGTGTCAGAGGATATTTACAAAGGCGTTAAGAAAAGCGCTACAGAGAAAAGTGCTCTTAACATCGGTAAGGTTGCGGTAGTTGTTGTTGCAATTATCGGCTTTGTAATTGCCATTAATCCTAACTCAAGTATTATGGGACTTGTTTCTGACGCATGGGCAGGTTTTGGCTCTGCTTTCGGTCCGGTTGTACTTCTTGCGTTATTCTGGAAACGCTCAACACTTGCAGGTGCAATCAGCGGTATGGCAACAGGCGCACTTACAGTTATTGTATGGGACTATTTACCGCTCGTAAACGGTGTAACTCTTTACAAAGCAACAAATCTTTATTCTCTTGTTTTAGGTTTTGCGCTTGCGCTTATCGTAAATATTATAGTTTCTCTTATAGCAAAGAAACCTTCAAAAGAAATTCAGGACGAGTTTGATTCAATCAAAAGCATTGAAATCTAAGATACAAAAACAGGTTGTCGCAATTAAGCGGCAACCTGTTTTTTGTTGATATTCAGTTGTTAAAGAATTTTATTACAAATTCACTGCCTTTATTAAGTTCAGACGATACACTTATGTATCCGCCTTGCTTTTCAATAATTGTCTTTGCAAGCGAAAGTCCTATACCCACACTGTCATCACTTGAGTTTTTGCCCTTATAAAATCGTTCAAATATATGAGGCAAATCTTCTTTTGTAATACCGCTGCCGTTATCCTTTATGCTGATTTTTGTATAAAGTTTATTTTGGTCAGCGGTTATTTTTATATTTCCGTTGTGCGAGTGTTCAATACAGTTTTTAATTATGTTCGTAATAGCCTCACAAAGCCATTTTCTGTCGCAATTAAGAATTATGTCATTGCAGTCGGTTTCAAGTCTTACACCCAAAATTTCAGCCATTACAGCGGTATTTTTAATACATTCATCAACAATGCTTTTCACCTCAACCTGCTCATATCTGAATTTAACCGCCTCTGCGTCAAGTTTTGATAACTTAAGAAGACTTTGCACCAAAAAAGAAATAGTATTCGTGTTGTGCTTAATATCATTTAAAAATTCACGCCTGATTTCAAGCGGCATATCGTCATCATCTAAAATATTCTCCACCATAACAATTATTGAAGTGAGCGGAGTTTTGAGCTGATGTGATATATCCGACAATGATTTTTGCAGGTTTTCCTTGTCTTTCCTTGAATTTTCCGCCTGCTCTCTGAATTTTACGGTTGTACGGTAAATCTGATTATCAAGCAGAGAAAGCTCATCCTCGCTGTTCTCGTCAATCTGCAATGAATAATCACCCAGATTTATACGCTCAATCCGCTTTGCAATATCCATAGTCTGTTTCTTTTGAATTTTTGAATACCCTAAAAACAGAACCGCAAAAGCAAGTCCAAATGCTATACAAACAGATACCGAAAGAAACACATATTTGTATGAGCCTTGATTATTGTACGAAACCCAATCCTTTTCGGGGTAAATTCCGTACTTATTGAAAAATTCCGAATTATCCGTATATTCGGTTTTATTATTAAGTATTTCGGCTACTTCTTTTTCGCTGACATCAGGATATTTTTCAAGCAGTATATTTACAAGCTGATTTATGGTATCGTTACTTGTTTTTCTTATATTCTCAAGACCGATAAAAGTAAAAACAGCTGATATTACACAAAATACAATTGTTACCGCAAGACCCGCACATACAAACTTTTGAGCATTTTTCATTCGCTGACCTCCGCTACCTGATAACCCAAGCCCTTAACCGTCTTTATAATATCCGCATCAAGCTTTTTGCGTATTCTCTTGATATATACGGTAAGCGTATTGTCATTTACAAAGTTTCCGGATACATCCCATATTTTTTCAAATATCAGTTCTCGTGTTACCACTTTACCGGCATTTTGCATTAACAGCGACAATAATTTATATTCAAGTGCGGTAAGTTCAAGCTGTTTTCCGTTTTCAAACACCGCCGATTTATCCAAATCAAGCGTAACGCCCGATACTGTAATTATGTTCTTTTTACTGTTTTTATTCGCCACTCGCTTTATGCGTGCAATAAGCTCTCTTGTTGAAAAAGGCTTTGTTATGTAATCGTCCGCACCAAGTTCAAGTCCGTTTACTACACTGTCTTCATCATCAACAGCGGTAAGAAAAATTACAGGCAAATCGGAATATCTGCGAATTTTTTTAAACAAATCAAAGCCGTTTCCGTCGGGAAGCATTATATCAAGCACTGCTACATCATAATTAAAAGGTGCTTTTCGTACAGCCTCGTCTAAACTAAGACAGTATTCACAACTGTAGCCGTTCTGTGCAAATGCATACTCAAGTCCTTTTATTATGCTTTTGTTATCCTCAACAAGCAGTATCTTCATACTAACACTTCCCTTCTTTTGTGATTATATCACCCTGTAAGCCGATATGTCAAATATTATCGTTGCGTATGGTTTCAATTATATTCTGTTTATTCACTTTGCCGATAGAAATTTTCATAATAAGCCATACAACAAAGAATACGAACACTATGCTTATGAGTACAGCCATAGTCGGGAATGAATAGTCAAGCATAATGGTATTTCCCGTAGCCTTAAATATAGCATAACCTCCGAGCAATCCGAGCGGAACACCGATAAGCAAGGATTTTAAACCGTAGAACAGACTTTCAAGTCTTATCATTCTGTTAAATTCTTTCTTTGTCATACCGATAGACTTGAGCATCGCAAATTCCTTACTGCGCAAACGCATATTGGTATTGATTGTGTTAAATACATTTGTTATACCGATAAGTGAAATTACAATAATAAAACCGTAAGCAAAGATTGCAATAATAAGCACAACGGCATTCATCATTTCTTTTTGGTCATTAAGATCATATATATCAAGACCATCAATACCAAGGTTTTTAATATATTCAACTGTCTGAGCAGGCTCAGCCGAATCAATAACAATGACTCTTGATGTATATTCATTATCCTCGGCAAACAGCTTTTTAAAATAATCCTCACTTACAAGCACACTGCCCTCATTTAGGGTACTCATAATACCTGAAACTATAGACCCCGGCACTTCCTTATTAATTGTATCATATATAACAAGGTCAACAGACTTATAATCATCCGGATTATATACAAAATCAGGATCTGTTTTCTGAATTTCTTTAATATCATCCTCAGTATATGACGGATTTCCGTTAGGATACAACTTTACAACAGTGTTCATAGGCAAATCAAATTCCTTACCCTTGATAAGAATATTATCCGAATTGTAGTATTTAAAATCATTCGTAATAAGTGCTTTATCCTTGACATCATCATAATTATATCCAAGTGCAGTTACATACTCCTTAAAGCTCTTATTATCCACACCAAACACATACGCTAAATCACCGCCCGATAACTCTGCCGCTTTGGCATCCTCCGTATAATAATCGGTAAGCCCAACTATATTGCCATAATAATTTTCACAGGCTTTTATACTTGAATTTATATCCGTATCAGCAATGATTCTTTTGTAAATATTTTCGTATTCATCATACGACAGCTTATCGTTTGCTTTTACAGTAATATTGTAAGGAATATCCTTAAAGTGATCGCCTGTAATTTTCATTCCGTATTCAATAAAGGTTGAAATTGAAATAAACATTGCAACTGTTACAATAATAGAAATCACAGTAGTGCGGTACTTCTTTTTACTGCGTTTAAGGTTTTTATAGGCAATCTCTCCGCCCACACCAAAGAGTTTTTTAATAAATTTCGGTGCTTTATAACTTTTCCTTTTATTTTTATTAATCTTAATATCATTGTTGCCTCTGATTGCGGTAATCGGAGCAATTCTTGAGGCTCTGAAAGCCGATGAAAGCGTAGAAAACAGAATAATAACCGCTGACATTACAGCAGAAATAACCGCTGCCCACCATGGAACAGCATAAACAAATGAGATTCCGTTCAGCATATTTTCGAGCAATGCGTTCAAAATTACCACAAGCAGCGCAATTACACCTACGCCAAGCAAAATGCCTGCCGGAATACCGATTATGCCAAGCACAAAGCCCTCAAAAAGCACATTATGCCTTATCTGCTTTGATGTAGCACCGATTGAAGCAAGCATACCGTACAACTTTGTTTTTTCGGTAATTGAAATTGCAAAGCTGTTGCGGATAACAAAAATACTTGAAATTGCAATAATTACAATAATTATTACAGCTAATGAAAAAAGCATTCTCATATACTCGTCACTTAGCGCAAAGCCTTTGTATCTCAGCAAATCTTTGTTTATACTCGCCTCATAAAAATCGCCGTTTTCAAGATAAACTTCAAAATCATTTTTTAAACTCTCAAAATCGTCACCCGTTAAATTTAAAATTTCACCGCTCGTTGTAATATAATCTTTTTCACCGTCTGATGTAAAGCTTATAAACAAATCATTTATATCGGCATTTTCTTCAGCTAAAGTGAAAGCGGAACTGCTTGCCGAAAAACTGTCTGCCGCTGCGTACGATGACGCTATATTATTAAATATGCCAACAATCGTGTAGGTCTTTTTATGAGTATCGACCAGCTTTTCTGTACCATTGGTGTCATTAAAATAATCCGTATCATCTAAAGGTATTTCGTCACCCGAAGCATAGACTCTCTTCCCCAAATCAAGAGCAACTGTATCTCCGAGTTTATAGTCTGCCTTGCTGTTTTCAATTACACTCTGCGAAAGCACAAGTTCGTTTCCGTTTTGCGGAAGTCTGCCCTCTTTAAGTGTAACATTAAAGCAGTCTGTAAATGATTTTTCATTAAATGCGACCACATTTATGTACGGCTTTGTATCAAATTTCGCCTGCGGCAGATATGCGCAACCGAGATTTTGTTTTATATAAATGTCCTTTACATTTCTGTTTGCCTGCGCATTGTCAATAATTTTTTTGTTTGCTCCTTTTACAAATAAATCATAATTACCCGTAATATTAATTTGTGCGTTTACCATTGTCTGTTGTGCGCTTGCCGCCATACCGGCAACAACCATAATCAAAGCGCACGAAAGCATAATACCGATAATCGTAACAATCGTACGGCTTTTATTCAACTTTAGATTTTTAACAGTAAGTTTATTCAGTATCTTCAAGCCTTACGCCTCCCTTAAAATTTTGCCGTCCTGAATTGTAATAATTCTGTCGGCTTCCTTTGCAATTTCAAGATTGTGCGTAATCATAATTATTGTCTGATTAAAGTCACGGTTAGACATTTTCAAAATACTCATAATTTCTTCTGTGGATTTTGAATCAAGGTTACCTGTCGGCTCGTCAGCAAGCAGAATAGCCGGATTATTTATTAAAGCTCTTGCAATCGAGGTTCTCTGTTGCTGACCGCCCGAAAGCTCGTTCGGCAGATGATTTTTTCTTTCAAAAAGTCCGAAAGACTTTAAAATCAAATCCATTCTCTCTTTGTCGGGTCTGTTACCGTCAAGGTCACACGGAAGAGAGATATTTTCTTCCACCGTAAGAATCGGAATAAGATTATAGAACTGATAAACAATGCCAATCTGTCTGCGTCTGAAAATAGCAAGTTTATCATTATTCATATTATTTATTTCGTTTCCGTCTATATAAATTTTGCCGCTTGTCGGTCTGTCAACACCGCCGAGCAAATGCAAAAGCGTTGATTTTCCGCTGCCGCTTGCGCCTACTATAGCAACAAATTCGCCCTTATTTACAGACAAAGAAATATTGTCAACCGCATTTACAACATTATCTCCCTCTCCGTAGGTTTTTACAAGATTTTCAACTTTGAGTATTTCCATAATAATTCCTCCAAATTTATTTTACAGGTTTATTATAAATACTCATAATGACGCTAAAGTGACTGCTAAATAATTTTTTTGTTTTTACAAAGCAATTTGCATATACCGCTTATCGGAATACACAAAAGAATCCAGAGCATACTGTAAAACGGGCAGATCTGTCCTTTAAAATTCAAGGTGCAGTTACTGTAATCCCAAACATTGAGCTTGCACTTTACATTTACAATAAAACCGCATATGCCCTCCATAAATGTAATAATCGCTCCGCCGATAAGGCACTTACTGCGCAGGCAAAGTTTCGGGAACTTTTTATATACTCTGAAAATAGCAAGGAAACAGCTCCCACCCGTAATCGCCATAGTCCAGTGCGTTTTTCTGCGCCACAGTATTTCAAGCAAAGCATAAGCAACTCCGCCGATTGAAAACAGGATACAATCACATTTTAATCTCTTTAACAAAAAAATCACCGTTTTTATTATGTCCAAAAACGGTGATTTAAATTCTGATTATTAAATTTCCAATTCATTAACTATATTTTTCAGTTCATCAAGCGAATATAAGCAATTGATTGCCGACAGCATAGCATTGGCAGTAAGGTAAGACGGCATATCTAAGTGCTTTAACAAGGCTTTTCTTAATTTCTCGGAGTTTTCCCTGCCGGTAAGACCGAGCCTGTATAAGTCGGCTTTTGTTACCTCTTCTCTGTCTGCCTGTTCATCTTCACCGACTATTGTAGCTCCGCTTTTGCGAATTGCCTTGATAATCACATCATCGCTCACTCCCTCAACACCAAGGAAGCCCTCTTTTGAACCGTGCGCCTTACGCTTTTCCTTGCCGTTTATCTGCGGTATGTAGCAATGCTTTATCTTACTTTTGTCAACCGTACCACGCAAAAAATTTCTTATAACAAAGCCTGCGGAATCGCTGTCAGTAAATACAAGTATTCCCCTCGTCTGTGCTATTTTGCGGATAAGCGATTGCTTTTCTTTATCCGAAAACACACGGAAACCGTTTGTTTCGATAATCGTTGTGTCTACAAGATTTTTCAATTTTATTTTGTCATATCTGCCCTCAACTATTATTGCCTCTTTTATTTTCAGCAATTAAACTCTTCCCCTCTCAGCGGTCAGCAAAAGCTGTGCAATCAGTTTTTCAAAGAACACTCTGTCATTTACCGAAACACTTTTAAATTCGGTTTCCGCCTGCAAAAGCAAACTAAGCGATTTTCTTAAAGCCTGCGTAGAAACTCGCTTTGTTGCCCTTCTTGCATTATCAAGTACAAACGCTCTGTTTTTATAATTAAACTTACTCGCAACCTCCGTTTTTTGTACGCCGCTTTCATCAGCAACTCTGATTCTGTATGCGTCTATAAAAGCTTGCGATAAAATAAACAGCATATCCGCCGTCTTTTCCTGCTGATAGAATAAGGTGTCAAGCGTATTAAAGGCTTTTTGTGCATTGCCGTTAAGCACAGCGTCCGAAAGCGCAAAAATCTTTGATTCAAGTGTAACCGTCGCAAGTTTTTCTATGTCTTCGTCAGAGATTTCTTCTCCCTTTGCATATGCGGAAATTTTATCTATCTCATTTTTCAGCATATTAAGGTCACGACCGCAAAGCGAAATAAGTTGTGTGGCATTTACCTGTGAAATGAATTTTCCGTTTGCATTCGCCCATTTTGCAATAAACTTAACAAGCTCGTTTTGAGTAAGAGTATTGAACTCGCAAACGATTCCGTTTTTATCGGCATATTTTTTTAATGCAGGCAAAACAGTTTTATTTTTAACAGGTTTTACAGACGGCAAAGAAACTATAAATACGCAACCGTCAGGCACCGCCTTGTATATATCTGCAAACCTTGCGTTATCATTTGCATTAAATTCATCGAAAGCCGCATCGCTTACGAGAACACAGTTAAATTCACTCATAAACGGAACTATTTGTACAGAGGCGGCAAGCTCGTCAAAATTAATGCTGTCACCGAATGAATGAAAATTGAACTCTGACGGTGTCTTACCTGCTACAGCCGTAACAAGCTTATCGGTATATTTTTTTACATACATTTGCTCTTCGCCGTAAATCAAATACACCTTTGCAAAATTTCTTTCTTTTATATGCTTGTCCATCTGTTTATCTGTTAGTACAGCCATATTTCCTCCGTCAATCAATAACAATCTGCAGATTTTTGTCCCGTACAAAAATCATATCTTCGCAATCTTTTGCGTTTGCATCGTCGGTATTCGTAATAATTCTTTTACCGCAAATATCTTGCAAATTATCTCCGTCTTTATCGGTAATTATGTAATCTGCTTTTCTGTGTTTTTCCAAAATATCTTCTGCCTTGCAATTACCGTCAAGTAACAAAACAGCGGTGCTTTCGGTGCTGATATACTGATACACACCGCTTTCCGTGCTTACTGCTTCATCTTTTGTTTTCGAATTTAAATTAAGCGTAAAACTTTTATTTACAGTAAAATATTTTACATTACCGTTATCTTCATTCTCACCTTTACTATCATATATCAAAACATCCGATTCGTCAAATTTTGTTTGGAAAATATCGGCATAAAACAAACTTCTGTCCGAATCCGAAGGCACAATCAAAAAATCAAGCAAAGTCGTATCTTCCATAATATCAGACACGGCATAATATACATTTGTTGCTTCTCCGCCGCAGCTGACAACCGAGCAATTTTTTCCACGCTTTACCGTAACCGTATTTCCTCCCGTTGCGTAAATATTAATGACGGTTGTATTTACATCAATTACGGAGTAAACCGCAAAACCGAGTGCAAGTACACACAGCGAAATAACAGCGCTCTTAACGGCATAGTTTGCTTTGTTTTTAACAAAATATCCGACAATCACCATAACCGCAATAAGAGCAAGCCAAATGTAAAAATACGGTTTTCGTGCGTTTACCGAAGAAAACGGAATATCCGAAAATGTGCCGACAATAAAAATTACATACTTACTTAACTGCTCACATACAAAGGTAAGCGTATAAGCAATAATACTTACAATTCCAAAGCCGTAAAGAATCACCGCAAGCAACGCACAAGCTACAAGTACGCTTACCGCAGGCGAAAGTATAACGGAAAGCAAGATTGAAAATACCGATACTTTACCAAACATCAACACTGAAATCGGCATTGTCCATACAGCGGCAGAAACGGAAACCGCAAATAAGTTTACTGTAAATTCAACGGGCTTTTTAAGTCTTTTTAATTTTGCAAATTTGCCCATTATATAAACTGAAATTTTTCTTGCCCACAATATTATTCCAAGCGTTGCGGTAAAAGATAAAAGCATACCCACATCGGCAACAGCTGTAGGATTGGGTACGGTGAGAATTAAAGCCGCAATTCCGAGCGAATTGAGCGAATCGCCTTTGCGCATAAACATTTTTCCCGAATACACTACGGCAAGCATTACTCCCGCTCTTACAACAGACGGTGCAAATCCTGTTACCGCCATAAATGAAAATGCGCACATAAGCATTATCATCGAACGCAAAACTCTGTTTTTTATTATTTTCTTGATACACAAAAATACAAAACTGCTGATTATAGCAAGATGCATACCCGACACAACTATCAAAAAACTTACGCCGCAACGGGTAAAATCGTTCTGAATTTCTTGCGATAAAGCGGTTTTTTCTCCCAATAAAACCGCTCTGCACAGTGATGCGCAATCCTGCGACATATTTTGTTCAAAACTGTCCGCAAAATTTTCTCTTATCTTTACAGCTTGATAATACAGAGGCTTGTCATCGGTCTTTTTTACAATATAAGCAAAGTTTTTATTAACAGATGCCTGTAAAAACGCACCGTCAGCAATCATCTGACTTTTAGTACATTCTTTTAATGGCAAAACACAGCTTATTCTGTCAAATTCTTCAACATTTAATTCATTAATTGTTGAAAGACAGATTTTCAGTTTTTCGATTTTTCCGTTTATACTATCGGTTTCAATTAAATATCTGTAAGTATCGTACTGCACCGTGGGTTGCTCAAGTACAGTTGCCGTCACATATATTTCTCTTTCGGAATATTTATCTACAATCGGCTGTTTAACAAATATATTATATCCGCTGAAAATCGTACTTGCAAATGCTGCTGTCAAACAAAAGCAAAGCACCGTATGCCGTAAATTTCTATTTTTAAGTATAAAGAGCGAAACAATCGTTCCGATAAAACACACAGCGGTTAATATTGCCGCTGCTAAATCCGACTCTAAATAAAAAAGCGCCGCTTGCACAGAAAGATATGTAATACCAATCAATGCAAACGGTCGTTTCATAAAATTCAATCCTTATTTATCAGTTTTATTTAAAAAACAGCGGCAATTCCTCAAGATAAATAATATCTTTTCTGCCTCTTGCGTCACCCTCGGCAAGCACAGCCGCCTTGCCTACTATGTTTCCGCCTGCTTTTGTAACAAGCTCCTCAATAGCCTCAAGGCTCTGACCTGTTGAAATAACATCATCAACAATCAATACTCTTTTGCCCTTAATAAAGTCAGCGTCACCCTCGCCAAGATAGAGCTCCTGCTCATTCTCGGTTGTGATTGACTTAACATTTACTTCAATAGGGTTTCTCATATAAACCTTAACACCTTTACGGGCAACAACATAATTTTTGCAGCCCTGTCTTGCCATTTCATAGCAAAGAGGAATACCTTTTGCCTCTGCCGTAACAACAACATCGTGTTCAGGGCAAATTTTTAAAAGCTCTTTAGCAGATGCTTCGGTAATTTCAACATCGCCAAACATAATAAATGCCGCAATGTCAAGCTTATCACTTACAGGAAAAAGCTCAAGCTCACGCTCAAGTCCTGCAATGGTAATTTTATATGTACCCATCGTACTCACCTCTTAAGCCATATTTTCAGCAAGTTTTTTGCCGCCGAGTAAATGGAAGTGCAAGTGCTTTACTGACTGACAGCCATCCTCACCGCAGTTATTAACAATACGATAGCCGTTCTCAAGACCAAGTGATTTTGCAATCTCCGGAATTTTTGAGAATATGTAACCGACTATCTCACAGTTATCGGCAGTAATTTCATCAGCACAGCAGATATGCTGTTTCGGAACAATAAGAGTGTGAACAGGTGCTTGTGGATTTAAGTCCTTGAATGCAAGGATTTTATCATCCTCATAAACCTTTGTAGACGGAATAGAACCGTCAACTATTTTACAAAAAATACAGTCAGACATAATATTCGACCTTTCAATAAAATTATCCGTCATTATTTTACAACTTTTGCAAAAGTCCGTCAAGAGTTTGTCTTTTTCTTTGCGGTAATTTTCTTTTCTTCGCCACGCATAAGTCTTTTGATGTTATCCTTATGCTTAACAATAACAAATATACCGATAATCAATGCCGCAACCGTTGACAAGATAACATAGCCTAAAGAATATCCGTTCGGATAATCAAACAAGAATGTTGCAAGGAATGTAAATGGGCCATAAAGTGCAGCCGCTGTTATGCTCGAAAGCGAAATGATTTTTGAACAAGCAAAAACAATAAGGAAAGCTGCGATAACCGCAATAAATACTCTCCAATCCTCGCTTGCTATAAGAGCGGCAGCGGTTACAACACCCTTACCGCCTTTAAAGTGGAAATAAACAGGATACGAATGTCCGAGTATTGCAAAAATACCGGCTATATACTTGCCGCAGTTGCCAAATTCATTTGAAAGAATCTGACTGTCTGCAGGAATAGTCGAGAAAATCAACCAGCCGATAATAACCGCAACCACACACTTAAGTGCGTCACATACGATTGTAAAAATTGCAGGCACTTTTCCTACGGAACGCAGAACATTTGTAAATCCTGCATTACCGCTGCCCATTTCACGAATGTCTTTCTTACCGCCCGTTACAATCTTTGTAACTATAACGGCTGTATTCACACTGCCTAAAAGATAAGCTATAATGGCAGTAATTATAATTCTCCAACAATTATACGCTAAAAACGATAAATAAAAATTCATTACTTTTCGCCACGCTCCCTGATAATAATTCTGATTGGTGTGCCCTCAAGTCCGAATGCCTCTCTGATTCTGTTTTCAAGATAGCGCTGATAAGAAAAGTGGAATAATTGAGCGTTATTACAGAAGAAAATAAATGTCGGCGGCTTAACCGATGCCTGGGTAACATAAAAAATCTTTAATCTCTTGCCTTTATCAGACGGCGGCTGAACTCTTGTTGTAGCCTGTGCAAGCAATTCATTGAGCATACCTGTTGTAATTCTTCTTGCAGACTGCTCCGCACAGCTTACAATAAATTCAAACAACCTGTCAATACGCTGACCTGTCTTTGCAGAAATAAATACCTTAGGAGCATAAGACATAAATGCAAAGTCTGTATCAAGTTTTTTTCTGAACTCCTGCATTGTCTTGTCGTTTTTCTCAATTGCATCCCATTTATTTACCGCAAGAATACAAGCCTTGCCTGCCTCGTGAGCAAGTCCTGCTACCTTTGTATCCTGCTCGGTAACGCCTGCCTCTGCGTCAATCATAATAACGCATACATCACTGCGTTCAATAGCCATCTTTGCTCTGATAATACTGTACTTTTCAATATCATCATAAATTTTATTCTGACGACGAAGTCCTGCTGTATCGGTAAAGTTAAATTTACCGTACTTATTTTCAATCATTGTGTCAATGGTATCTCTTGTAGTACCCGCAATGTCAGAAACTATGCAGCGCTCCTCGTTTGTAATTTTATTAATGAGCGATGATTTACCTGCATTTGGCTTACCTATAACAGCCACATTAATTACTGTGCCGTCATCCTCGCTGTCCTCTGTAAAATCAAGGTGTTCAAACACATTGTCAAGCAAATCGCCCGTGCCGTGTCCGTGAACAGATGAAACCTGAATAGGATCTCCGAGTCCGAGATTATAGAATTCATAAAATTCAGGAGTCGGTTCGCCGATTCCGTCACATTTATTTACACAAAGCACAATCGGCTTGTTTGATTTCATAAGCATCTGCGCAATATCCATATCTGTGGCAACCATACCTGTTTTGCCGTCCGTAACAAGGATGATTACATTTGCGGTATCAATGGCAAGTTGTGCCTGTCTGCGCATCTGCGACAAAATAATATCGTCGGATTTCGGTTCAATACCGCCTGTGTCAATTATAAACGCTTTTTTGCCGAGCCATTCAACCTCGCCGTAAATACGGTCACGGGTAACACCCGGTGTATCATCGACTATTGAAAGTCTTTGACCGATAAGTTTATTAAAAAGTGTAGATTTACCGACATTCGGTCTGCCTACAATCGCAATTACAGGTTTATTCATTCTTCTATCATTCCTTTACCGTGGTAACTTCTCTTACAAGTTCGTCACCGTTGTTATTTACAATTCCAAGAGAAATATTAAGCTCACGCTCAACATCTTCAACCGAAACATCATCAAGGAAAATGTCATTTTCAAATCTAAGCATAGATGACGGAATAAAAAGTTTGTCGCCAAGGTCTTTATCTTTCAGCTGGTCAATCAAGTCACCGCCTGTGACCAAACCCGACACATTAACTCCTCCGCCAAAAAAGTTATTTTTAATTGCAACAACATTTATCTCTATATTCGGAAATTTTGTTGCAATAATCTTCATCATATCTCTCAAATAAGGTGCAACAGCCTCGCCGCATGCCATAGTCACCTTATAATTCAATGCATCATTGTACTCGCTGTCCTCCACAGCAAACTCAATTTCTTCTTTAAGACAGGCAATCATACCAATACCGTCTTCTACGGCGGGAAAGCCCTCATAAAAATCAGGATCGGGAATAGGTCTGTTAGCCTTTATATAAAATTCATCGCCGGCATAAAAAATTCTTCTGCCGTACTTTTTAACACATTCATCACCGAATTTTTCGATTATATCAAGCGTCTGTGCGGCAGTTTCTTGATTGTACTCCGTAAGCGGATATAATCCTTGACGGTATTTTGTAAGTCCTACAGGCACGACAGCGGTCATATTAACTCCAAGTTTTTCAAGATCGGTAAAAGTACGGATAAGTTCATCACCGTCATTTATACCGGGGCAAGCAACAATCTGACAGTTAAGACTGATTCCAGCCTTTGCAAAACTTTCAAGATGTCTTAAGGCATCACCTGCAAAACGGTTATGCATCATCTTACAGCGCAGTTGTGGATTCGTAGTGTGAACCGACACATTTATCGGGCTGATGTGCATTTTTATGATTCTGTCAATTTCGTGCTGTGTAAGGTTTGTGAGCGTAATGTAATTACCAAACAAAAATGAAAGTCTGCTGTCATCGTCTTTAAAATAAAGTGATTCACGCATACCTTTAGGCAATTGGTCTATAAAACAGAAAATACACTTATTACGGCAACTCTTTTGCTCGTCCATCAGATAAGTTTCAAACTCAAGACCGATTTCCTCGTATTCACTTTTCACAATACGCACTGTTCTGATTTCGCCGTTTTTATCTTTAATCTCGAGTGTCAAATCTCTGTTTACCTGATAAAAACGGTAATCGAGGACATCTTCGATTATATTTCCGTTAATACTAAGCAGAATTTCGCCGCTTTTAATTTTTGCTCTGTCTGCGTGACTGTTAGCAGTCACACCAAATATATTTACAGCCACGAACTCACCTCACACTTATTTTACACAAAAATCACGAAAAATTCAAGGTATCAGAGCAAAACAAAAGGGCGTACAGAATTCTGCCGCCCATAATGTTTGTACCGTAATTAGTTCTCGTTAGCTTTTACGATTACCTGTCTGCCGTTATACATACCGCAGTTGCCGCAAGCTCTGTGAGCTACCTTGTACTCACCGCAGTTAGGGCAAATTACAAGTGTTGGAGCGTTGAGCTTCCAAACTGTTGAACGTCTTGAACTCTTTCTTGCGTGTGAAGTTTTTCTCTTTGGTACTGCCATTACAAAGACCTCCTTACAATAACATATATCAATCCATAAGTTGTTTAAGAATCTCGAGCCTTGGGTCAACCTGCTTTTTATCGCAATCGCATTCACCCTCATTAAGATTATGACCGCACTGACTGCACAGTCCTTTACAATCTTCTTTACAGAGGTTTTTCTGCGGAAGCGACAACAGCACATCAGAAATAACCGTTTCATCAAGGTCGAGTACAAAATCAGGTGTTTCAATATAGTCGTCGTTGCCGTCAGTTTCAAGAGTACGGGCAAGCTTATGAGTAAACTTGTACTTCATCTTCCTTGTAAATTCTTCTCCACATCTGTCGCAGCTGCGAACATAGTCAAAGCTGACAAGCAAAGTAAGGTCAACAAGTGATGCCCTGTTTCCTGCTGTTGCGGTAATATCAAGCGGTGTTTTGAATGGAAAAACGCCGTCAATGTCAATATTGCTTATATCCAGCTTATAGCTGATTGTTTTTTCTTCGCCTTCATTTTGAAAGACACTTTTAAGTTCAAAAAGCATAATTGCACCTCTTGACCGCATAAACGCATATTAAAACGCTATTGATTATTATACAAAAGTATTTGCGCTTTGTCAACCGATATTTACGATAAATTCTTTATAAATACGCTATTTTTTTAATTTTTTTAAAAATTATTATTTATAGGAATTATAAGTAAAATTCGTTGTCAATGCACAAAATACAAGTTACAAATTTAAGTAAATATCAGACATATTAAAATGAGTTTATAGGGTATTTTTTCTGTTCTAAATTTTGGTTAAACTTGATAAATTGGGTTTGGCGGAGTGTCGGTCGGGCATTGAAATTTAGCTAACGCTAAATTATCCTCCCAAAAACAAAAAAGTTTACTCAATTTTTTCAAAAATTGCGGGTTTGGGCAGCGCCCATAAAAATCTTCCGATATAACGATTTATCAAACGCAAACATCCACGCTGTTTGCGTGCTTGCACATAGTTTGAAAAACAGGCGACAGCATTTTATAAAAGAAATAATTAACTTTTCATTATATATCGAATAGCTTTTTTGTTGCTATCGCATTTAAGGGCATTCGCCGTTGCGTTCAAGCCGCCAAACAGGGAGCTGTTTGGCTATCGTCAGATTGTATAAGCGGAAAGTATTTGTGGGCTTTGCCCACACCCACAACCTTTGAAAAGGTTGACCAAACTTTTATAATTATTTGGTAAAACATTTTACTAAACCATAATTTACACAATTTTTCTGAAATTTATTCTTAATCATAATATCAAAAATGGGCTGACCTGTCAGGTCAGCCCAAAGAAATCTAAATTATTACTAATTAAGATTAGAACATCTCTCTCTTGCGAATGACGAACATTACGCCTGTAGCAGAAACAAGAAGAGTAAGAATTACAACTGCGAGTGTAGCGTCACCTGTCTTAACTGTGCCGTTATCATTGTTAGTTGTGTTGTTGCCGTTGTTAGCTGTATCAGCTGTGCCCGGCTTAACTGTTGCGCCTGTTGATGATGTAGCATCTTCAGTTGCAGGAGCAATTGTTGTGTCGCTACCATCTGTAGCCTGTGTTGAAGCAGGAGCTATTGTTGTTTCAGGAGCCTTTGTTGTTTCAGGTGCCTTTGTTGTTTCAGGAGCCTTTGTTGTCTCAGGAGCCTTTGTTGTTTCAGGAACCTTTGTTGTCTCAGGAACTGTTGGTGCTACATATGTTGACTCTGTAAGAGTTGTATTAGCAACCTTAAGAACTGAAGGATCCTTAATTTCAGAATCAACTACGAACGAGTTCATTGTTGAAGCATCAACCTGCATTTTGTCGGGGTCAAGCTCGCCTGTTGTAAGAACTCTTACGTCAAGGTCGATAGTTGTTTCAACATTTTCAGGCTCACCGATTACATCAAATGTAACCTGTATAAATGGCTTCTTAGAGTCGATTGCGTAAAGACCAAGGTCAGAAGCGTTAGAATTGATTTTTCCCGGAAGGCTTGTATTAAAAACAAAGCCGCTTGGAATCTGTGGCATAATGGCGAGTTTCTTGCCTGTAGCATCAAGGTTTGACTTGTTGTTATACTCAAGAACAGTGTTATCAAATTTTAAGTACCACTCAAGGTTTACGAGATCTCTGTCTGTGCCAAGGTAGTAAGTAACTGTAACCTGCTTTGTTGAGTTATCATACACAGCCTTAGCATCTGAGAAGACGTTTGACTTAGCATTTACTGTAAGAGCAGGCTTTGAAACTGGAGCAGGAGCTGTTGTAGCTTCCTCTGAAGCTGTTGTTTCAACTGCCTCTGTTGTAGCTACAGTTGAGTCAGGCTCTGTTGGTGTTGGTTTAACACCGTCCTCTTTATCCTTAAGTGCCTTTTCAAATGACATATACTCTGTGTTGTAAACAGCGCCGTCACCCTTTACAGGTGTGTAACCATATTCGCCGTTACCATAGTAGTAGTACCACTGACCACGGCATGTAAGCTTCTGGTTGAGTGGGTTCTCTTCAATTCTGTTTTCATCAATAACATAAATCATGTTATTAAAATTTCTGATACCTTCCGGATAAAGCTCGTTACTAGGATCGTCTTCATCAGTTTTAGGCCAGTAACCCCAAGCCTCTTCACCATCATCGTCTACACATGTAACATCTGATGTCTGAGCAGCCTTTGTGTACTGAGGAGCCGTTGGATCATCACCGCCGTCAACATAGTTGTTGAAGATGAGCTTAGGAACATCCGTTGGAACATCAATACAGAAAATGTTTTCGTTCTCAGTTTCTTTAACCTTATACATATCCTGCCATGTTTCGCAAGCATCTGTGCCTTCCCACCAGTATGCACCTGTTGATGTTGTGAACTCATTTTCCCATCTCTGTGGCATATAGAAATAATATCTATATGTTTCAGTTCCCTCTGAAGGAACATAGTTACCATCGCTGTCTGTGTCAGCTGAAACGCTAACTGCTGCAACTGCTACCATTGAAGCAGAAAGAGCCATAGCCAACATAAGACTAATGATTTTCTTGGACATTAGAAATTTCCTCCTATAAAAATATGTTTCCGATATACTCGGTATGACAATTATATAATAATTTGCTCAAAAAATCAAGGCTTTTTCAAAAAAACAGGTCGATTATAGGGTGTAATAATAACCAAAAATCAGTTACAATTTTTAAACAATTTTTAAACAATTTTTAATTTTGCAATAAACAGTCAAAACTGTTCGTCACTTTAAGTCATATCGTTGTCAATATTGTCACTATCAGTATTCAAACCGTTTTTCGTATTTTCTTTATGTCTGAAATACATAACTCCGCCGATTGCTCCGCCTATCAGCAGCAAGCCGCAAACGATTACAATCGTTGTAACCGATGCACCCGAACCCGATTTCTGCACATCAACATATTGCGTATTGCCTTGGTTATTTTGCGGCATCATTGTTGTTTTTTCGCCGATTACAGCTTTATGGTCCGTTTTTTCATCTGTATTATCATTTCCTTTACCGTCTATATAATTAATAAAATTTCCCTGGTAAGTATTTATATATTTTTCCGCTTCTTCAACAATCGGTGTTTTTTCTGAAACAACAGTTTTTCCGTCTGACTTAATATCATAGGTTATGGTATATGCAGTAAGAGTATTCATATCGCTGTCATACATTTCTTTAATAAAATATGTAACATTAGTATTTCCGGATTTTTTAACCTTAAAATTCATAGATACAAGCTGTGTACGGGATGAAAAGCTTGCATAATTTGATATATCAGAGAAATTAAAAGTCATATATCCGTCAAGATTTCCATTATAAATCACACCGTTCAAATTATCAAAATTAATAGAATCAGTGTCAATTTCAAGGTAATCTGTATCATAAAAAACATATGCCTGCATACCCATTACATCTTTTGATGCATCAGCAATATACATTGAATATGTAAATGTGTCCCCCACAGCAACAGAAGCAGCATCGTTAATTTTCACTTCTTCCGCCGCATTTGCATTTAGAGGTACAGCGCAAAGCATCATAAGTGCAGAACAACAAGCTAACGTAGTTTTAATTTTTTTAAACATAAAATCAATTCCTTATATATAATACATTTATTATATAATATTATAAACAAAATTTCAACGAACTTATATAAAATTTAATTTGAATTTTATGTGATAATTTTAAAAAAGAAATAAATCTATGTTGAGTTATATTTTAAACATAAGATAAACACCATAAATTGTGGTTTAGCAGAGTGTCGGTCGGACATTGAAATTTAGCTAACGCTAAATTATCCTCCCAAAAACAAAAAAGTTTACTCAATTTTTTCAAAAATTGCGGGTTTGGGCAGCGCCCATAAAATCTT
>ENA-ORHV01000118-ORHV01000118.1-human-gut-metagenome-genome-assembly--contig:-NODE-118-length-14206-cov-5.01611_pt1 | contig 14206 bp, 11 predicted proteins | sample MGYA00243081_ERZ508731 | MGnify/ENA primary metagenome ERZ508731 (study PRJEB26277, sample SAMN04329842) | human gut metagenome | biome: human-associated habitat | host: Homo sapiens | place: USA...
AGCAATGATACGGTCAATTAATGGATTATGGGCTTTAAGATTTGTGTTTTCTTTACTATTTGAGAGCCTTTTACCGGATGAGCTTTTCTCTTCCGGTCTGTATTCTAATATATCTCCCGGCTGGCAATTGAGTTCTTTGCAGATTGCCTCCAAAGTAGAAAATCGGACAGCTTTGGCTTTTCCTGTTTTCAGAATGGAAAGATTGGCGGGAGTAAGGTCGATTTTTTCGGCAAGTTCTCCCAGCGAAATCTTTCGTTTCGCCATCATTACATCAAGGTTTACTATAATCGGCATACTGTTTATTGGTTGTTTAGTCTTTTCCACCATTTGGTATAACGGTGGGTTAATTTATAATAGGCAAAAGCTCCGGCATAAAGCCATATTAAGCTTGCAAATATACGCAGAAACCTGTTCTCCAAAAGTGGATAGAAGGTGAGGAAGCAAATCAATTCTAATACGAAGAGTGTGGCTAGAAAACTTATAATAATGTTAATGGCCGCCATCGGGCGTGAATTATTGCTTTTCGGATTTTCATAGGCGATATATGGTTATATGGTTAGATCGTTTTCTTCTTTAATCTTGACGGCTGTGGCAAAAATCTCTGTAAGTAATACGATCAGGATGACTGACTCCCATTGCAGGGGTATCGGGGTGACACCCGTTACTTGATAACCTGGCAGGGATACTTGCGCGAGAACTGCCTGCTCGATGCTCCAGTCTAATAAAAACGAGAGGGAAGTGACTGCTAACTGGCCGTAAGCTATCCAGCGAAGCCATCGGATGTTGCGGCGGGAAAAAATATCTTGTCGTGTGATACATATCAGTACACGTATCAGACAGTAGACACCATAAACAGATAATACGATGACTCCCAAAGCTGAAAATATTATAGTGATTAGCATTGTCGGAGTTTCTTTGATCAGACAGGTAACTTCTGAAACCTGATAGGGCGCTTTTACAGTTTTACCGGGTAATTGTAAATTCAGACTATCACTTGGAGTGGAGATAGGAGTAACTCTTATTTCTGCCCTAAATCCGTGTGAATCTGCTTGTGTGTCGTAAGTAGAGCTCTTTTGTCCATCTTCAAATCCTTGTTTGAAATCATTAAAATTACTGCCTATGGCAAAATAGAGATTTAGAGCTAAGGCAAAAATGGCCAATATACCTAATATGCTGAGATGTTTCATAAATTCGGGGTATTATTCGATTGTACTTGTGGGTTGTTCTTCTCTCCATGTTGCAGGTTGTGGAAGTTGTTTTTGGATGTACTTGATACATACGAAAGTAAGTATCGCTCCTGCAACAGCCATGAGTGCGGCTCCTTCGAGACCGTAGGTAGAAACCATTGTGGCATTCGGATCATCGGAAAGCCAAAAGCTGAAAACAGCAGTACTATTGTTGACGAAGTGCATCAATATGCCGGGAAGCAGACTACCTGTATGATAATAAATCCAGCCTAAGGCCAGACCTACCACGAAAGCGAAAGGAGCTTGTACCCAGTTGCCATGTACGATACCGAATATCAGTGACGATACAACGATGGCCCAAAGTGGTTTCTTCCATTTGCGCAGCAGGTGTCCTTGGATGGCTCCGCGGAATAATAGCTCTTCTACAACAGGAGCCATGATGGTGATTGCCACGACTCCCAGTGGATGTTGCATCATCATAGCGAAAATTTCCTGCATGTTATTGGGCAAGTCGGCCAGCTCGTTCAGGTAATTGCTCCACAATCCCATACCTACAATTAATAGGATAGCGGCAATCAGAACTTTACCGGAATTATAATACGCCCAAGTCTTTCGGTCGAGTGGTACATATTTTCCCACTATCAGATGGATACCTACAGCGGCTGTAGATAGAACCTGTGCCAGTAAGATGAGGGTGATGTAAGTAGAGTCGGTAGATTGAGGTAATTCTGTGGTATGATGGAAGATCATATATCCGCACAGAAAAACTCCCATGAATGCCAGTTGTTAGGCAAAGTAGTATTGCTATAATTTGATGTTGCGTCCCATAATAATTGATGTTAAGTTATTTGTTAATTTCTCTTTTTCCGCTGGCATAATAAATGAATTTTAGTTATTTGATATTTTCACTTATTCCGCAGGCGGATGAACGGCTATAATAAGTCAATAAAGTGTTCGAACTGTCTACATAATAAACACTTTGTTGGCGGTTACGCTCAAAGTTACAAAAAAGTTTGTTCCATTCGGCATAATCCATGATACATATCGAGTCGTTCGATGTAATAGTGAGCAGATAGGCCGGTGTCCACATCTGTTGTTGCAAATTCCATCGATATGCTTTCTTCTCGGTCAGTCGTCCTTGTTCGTCGTACTGGTACTCGTATTTCCATTTTGGAGTAAGTGTTTTGCCGTCCTCATTCAGGGTAGAAACAATCAAACCGTTGTCTGTTTCTCCATAAATGAAAGTTCCTTTTGCGTTTGCCTTTGTGACTGTCAGTGTCATCAGGGTGAAGAGGCTTGCCATAGCTGCTTTTCTTAATAATGTCTTTTTCATAATTGCATCGTGTTTGTGGTTCTTAATTATTTTTCTGTGTTAGCTTTCGATAAATATTTATCGTTTTTCGATATGCAAATGTAGATATTATTTTTAAAGAACAAAAGAGAATCAGAAAATATTTATCGAAAAACAATAAATATTTTCTGATTTATGATGAGGATGTTTTGGATAAGCCTTTTTTGAAGGTATAAAGAAGTTTTCAAAAGTACGGTAAGTGTATATCAGCAGATAATTGTTATATTTACAAAAGTATTAATTTCGTTAATCAATAGAGATATTATGAAGAAACTTATTCTGTGTGTTATGATCTGTCTGTTTGGCGTGGGATTTTCTTTAGCCCAAACATTGACTTCACCCGACGGAAATCTGGTTATGGATTTTCATTTGTCGGCTGACAAAACTCCGGTTTATTCATTGAAGTATAAAGGAAAGGATGTAATAAAAGAAAGCAAGATGGGCTTTCAGATACGTCCATCGTTCGATTTCAGCAAAAATTTCCGTATTGTAGAAACAAAAGAGGATGCTTCCGATACGACTTGGAATCCTGTATGGGGGCAGAATAGTGTTATTCGTGATAATCATAAGGAATTGTTTGTTGCCTTGGAGCAAGAAGGTACGGGATGGTTGCTGAATATCCGTTTCCGTTTGTTCGATGATGGATTAGGGTTCCGTTATGAGTTCCCGGTACAGAAGGAATTGCGCCATTTTACTATTAATGAAGAAGTAACAGAATTCCAGTTGGCCGGTGATCATAAGGCATTCTGGATTCCGGCTGACTATGATACTAATGAGTTTCAGATAACAACTTCTAAACTGTCGGAGGTTCCGCAGTTGATAGACAAGGCACGTGATGAGGCTTTGGCCTGTAAATCGCCTTCACCTAATCTTGCTGTACAGACACCCTTGATGCTGAAGTCGGATGACGGACTTTATATCAACATTCATGAGGCTGCCTTAGTTAATTATCCAGCTATGCACCTGAATTTGGATGCACAGACTTTCCTGATGAGTTCACACCTTACTCCCGATAAAAACGGAACAAAGGGATACATTCAGACAGGTAGTACCAGTCCGTGGCGTACGATTATTGTAAGTGATGACGCTCGAAATATTCTGGCTTCGAATTTGATTGTAAACCTGAATGAGCCTTGCAAGTTGGAAGATACTTCCTGGATTAAGCCAACCAAGTATGTTGGTGTTTGGTGGGAGTATTTTACAGGTGGAGGTTCTACATGGGCTTATACTGATACGCAAGATATCGTAATCGGCAAAACTGACTATACTAAGTTGAAACCGAACGGACATCATGGTGCCAATACGGCTCATGTGAAAGAGTATATCGATTTTGCTGCGAAAAATGGTTTTGATGCAGTATTGGTAGAAGGATGGAACGAAGGCTGGGAAGACAATTACGCTTATGCCAAGGAATTTATATATAGTTTCACTAAAGCTTATCCGGATTTTGATGTGAAAGAGCTTCAGCGTTATGCTGCATCAAAAGGAGTAAAAATTATTATGCATCATGAAACAACCTCATCGGTTGCCGATTACGAACGTCAGATGCATGATGCATTCCGCTTTATGAAAGAAAATGGTTATGATGCTGTAAAGACCGGTTACGTAGGTCCTATCATTCCGCGTAGCGAACATCATGACGGACAATGGATGGTGAACCATTATAATCGAGTAGCAGAAACAGCGGCACAATATCATATTATGGTTAATTCACACGAGGCTGTACGTCCTACTGGTATGTATCGTACATATCCTAACTGGATAGCTCAAGAATCAGCACGTGGAACGGAATTTGAGTCCTTCAATGGAATCCGTCCGGATCATCAGACTATCTTGCCATTTACCCGTTTGATGGGTGGTCCGATGGATTATACTCCGGGAATCTTTGAAGGTGATCTTTCTGTTTATGGCTCAAACAAAGCTAAATTAGGTACTACATTGGTTAAACAGCTTGCACTTTACGTAACGATGTACAGTCCTCTTCAGATGGCAGCCGATTTATATCAGAATTATGAAAAATATCCAGATGCTTTTCAATTTATTAAAGATGTAGCTGTGGACTGGGATAATACATATATTTTGGAAGCTGAACCGGGTGATTATATCACTATTGCCCGTAAGGCAAAAGGTAAGAACGAATGGTATATTGGTGGAATTACTGATGAAAACAGTCGTGAAGCCGTTATTGATTTGAGTTTCCTTCCGGCTGGGAAAAAATATCAGGCAACTATTTATGCCGATGGAAAAACAGCTGACTGGCGTACAAATCCAAAGGAATATGTGATTTCTACAAAGAAAGTAACTAATAAGACAAAATTGAAACAACGTCTTGCTCCGAGTGGAGGTGTAGCTGTCAGCATTAAGGAATTGTAATTTGTTATCATAGTTTTTTGTAATCCCCGATTTCTTTAAATGAAAAGATGTCGGGGATATTTTTTTGATCTGAAATGCAGGAACAATGTTGTTGTTAATCTCAGTATACCTTTTTGATACTATAATATACTTTTGCCGTCTGAGCTAAGTGTCTTTTATACAATATGTTATCTGTTTTATCTTCCTCTTTTTTGTATATAAAAAGATGATTTGTTCGAATTTGTGTTATGCAGCATACCTATACTTAATTGAGAATATAGTGAACGAAAACATACTACTATCACTATACTTTTGCCTAAAATTTAAATGATATAATACTATGGATATAGCAAAAAGATGTGAGAGTAACCCGCTGCTCTCCCCAAAAGATTTAAAAGCTGGAATAAATGATATGGAAATTACTTGTCTGTTAAATCCTGGAGTTTTTAAATTTAAAGGTAAAACATGGCTTCTTTTAAGAGTGGCTGAACGTCCTGTTCAACAAGAAGGAATTATTAGCTTTCCTATTTATGATGAACAAGGACAAATTAAAGTAATGTCATTTGCAGAAAATGATCCGGATTTAGATGCTTCTGACCCTCGTGTAATAGGTTATAAGGGAAAAAATTATCTTACAACGATGTCTTATCTTCGTTTAGTTTCAAGTGAAGATGGTATCCATTTTCATGATGAGCCCGGATATCCTCCAATTTTCGGAAAAGGGGAATTAGAAGCTTTCGGTATTGAAGACTGTCGTGTTGCTTCTACTAAAGATGGCTTTTATTTGACCTTTACAGAAGTTTCTTCTGTTGCAGTAGGGGTAGGAATGATGCATACAAATGATTGGAAGACATTTGAACATTATGGTATGATTTTACCTCCTCATAATAAGGATTGTGCTTTGTTTGAGGAAAAGATAAATGATAAATATTATACATTCCATCGTCCTAGCAGTCCTGAATTAGGCGGTAATTACATTTGGCTTGCAGAATCACCTGATTTACGGCATTGGGGTAATCATAAATGTGTAGCTACGACACGTGATGGCTTTTGGGATTGCGCTCGTGTTGGAGCCGGAGCTGCTCCAATTAAAACAGAAGCTGGCTGGCTGGAAATTTATCATGGAGCAGATTTTAATCATCGTTATTGTTTAGGTGCTTTATTACTTGATTTAAATGATCCTTCAAAAGTACTAGCTAGAAGTAAAGAACCGATTATGGAACCTATTGCTTCTTATGAGCAAACAGGTTTTTTTGGCAATGTAATATTTACAAATGGACAATTAGTAGATGGGGATACCATAACAATATATTATGGTGCAAGTGATGAGGTTATTTGTAAAGCTGAACTGTCTGTTAAAGAAATACTTAATATTTTAAATGTTGGAATCTGATGAATAAGCTGAAAACAGAATATTTATTTTTTAGACAACAGGAGCATAATATGAAGGTTCTGTTAATAACTAATTTATTTTATGCTTTAGTTCTTCCTGTTGTAGAAATTTTTGTCGGAGCTTATGTTATGAGAAATACCAGTGATCCGACAATGGTTGCTTTTTATCAATTAGCAATGTATTTAGGTATTGTTACGACTTCTTTCGTCAACGGTTTTCTATTACGTTACTATAATGTGAAAACATTATATTCAGCCGGCATTCTTGTCAGCGGTTTATCAATGTTTGCGATGATGACCATTAAGTCATTGGGAATGGTGGAACTGGGTATTGCTGGTTTTTTTATGGGAGCAGCTTCTGGTTTTTTCTGGACAAATCGCTATTTGTTAGCTTTGAATAATACAAATGATGATAACCGGAATTACTTTTTTGGATTGGAGTCCTTTTTCTTTTCTATAACGTCTATTGGTGTACCTTTGGTTATTGGTGCTTTTCTTAGTCTTATGAATGGAAAAGAATTTTGGGGTATTGTTTTTGATATTAACATGTCATACCAGGCTGTAACTCTTGGAGTTGTTTTTATAACTTTAATAGCATGTTCTGTATTGTGGAAAGGAAATTTTAAAAATCCTCAAGAAACTAATTTTTTATATTTTCACTTTACGAATCTGTGGAAGAAAATGTTGGGCTTAGCTATGTTGAAAGGAATGGTACAAGGCTTTTTGGTTACAGCTCCAGCTATTCTAGTATTAAAGTTAGTAGGAGATGAAGGAATTTTGGGAGTCATCCAAGGAATAAGTGGAGCATTGACTGCCTTATTGGTTTATATCTTGGGGCGTGTCGCTCATCCTGAGGATCGTATAAAGATATTTGTCAGTGGCTTAGTCTTATTTTTTATAGGAACTTTATGTAATGGTATTTTATATTCTGCATTAGGTGTTATTTTATTTGTTTTATGTAAAGTAATATTTCAGCCATTATTTGATTTGGCTTATTTCCCTATAATGATGCGTACAATTGATGCTGTTGCTAAGATAGAGCAACGGAATGAGTATGCTTATATTTTAAGCCATGAATTTGGTTTGTTTATGGGGAGAGCTTTTGGTTTGTTGTTGTTTTTGTTTCTTGCCTATTGTATTTCACAAGATTTTGCATTAAAATATGCTCTTGTGATAGTCGCCGGATTACAGATTTTAGCTTATCAGTTAGCAAAATATATAACTAAGGCTTTTAGCTTATCCGTTAGCAAAAAATATAACTAAGGAAACAGATGTCGTAATGAAAAAAATATAAGTATGAATGTAAAAGAGATGTTGACGATTGGTACATTCTTTTTATGTGTATCATGTACGAGTAATATTGATTTGGGTACTCCTGTGGAGCAGGTTACCATAAATAGAATTGATTCGATGCCTGATATTCCAGTAACCTATCAAATGCTAGATTGGAAGAAAAAGGCACGTGATTTCGATAAATTTGTATTCGATTGGGAGAATACAAGTAAAGTTGGTCCATTAATTTGGTTAGATAATGCCCGTCGTAATATTGATCAACCAACTTTTGGACTGTATACTGCTGTAAAAGATATCCGTCAGGGAAAAAATGTAAATAATGGAGAGTTTCATGAAAGCTTGAATTCTTTGGCCGCTATATTAGGAGCAGGGCTTGTTGGTATTGATAAGACAAATCAAGATGGCTATAATTATGTAAAAATGGCACAAAATTATTTTAACTCGGATACGGGTTGGAATATTGTAATGAATAATACCACATCGTCTGTAGGTTCAAAGGGAGGGGGTTATGGTCGTGATTGGTGGTATGATGTATTACCTAATGCTTTGTATTATGCTGTATGTGATGTTTTTCCTGGTGTAGATGGTGCTGAGTCCATACAGAAAAGTATTGCAGAACAGTTTACGAAGGCTGATTCTGTTTTAAATGGTAATTATGATTATTCTTACTTTGATTATGGAAAAATGCGGGGGGGGATTAATCATATACCTTTTCAACAAGATGTAGCTGGAGGGCATGCCTATGTGTTGCTATGTGCTTATCGTAAATTTGGGGATGTGCGCTATTTGAATCATAGTAAAAGTGCGATTGAAGCTTTACTTTCACAGAAGGAAAGTCGCTTTTATGAAGCTCTTCTTCCCTTGGGAGTTTATACAGCAGCTTATTTGAATGCAACAGAGGGAGCAAATTATGATGTACAGAAGTTGTTAAACTGGGTATTTGATGGCTGTAAAAGTCCTACTGGAAGAACTGGTTGGGGTATTATTGTTGGTAAATGGGGTGATTATGATGTAAGTGGTTTACAAGGAAGTATCACAGATGGTGGTGGATATGCTTTTTTGATGAATAGTATTAAACCGGCGTGGCCATTTGTTCCAATGGTAAAATATCAGCCTCAATATGCTAAAGCTATTGGTAAGTGGATGTTGAATAATGCTAGTGCGTGTCGTTTGTTTTATCCTGGATATATAGATGAAAAACATCAATGGGCTCCAGAGTTAAAAGATATAACAAATAACAACATTGCTTATGAAGGATTACGTAAGTTTGATGATTACGGAAAAGAATCACTTAAAGGAGTTTCACCTGTAGCAATAGGTGATGGTCCTAAATGGATTGACGGAAATCCTACAGAAAGTATGTTTAGTGTTTATAGTTCATCACCGGTGGGTATTTTAGGCGCTATAGTTGATACTACTAATGTGAAAGGCATTTTAAAATTGGATTGTAACGCAACCGATTTTTATGCGTCTAGACCCTATCCTGTATATTTGTATTATAATCCTTATGATATAGATGAACATATAAATTATCAGACTAAACAGGCTGTGGACTTGTTTGATATAGTTTCTAAAAAATATGTTGCAAGAGGTATTAGTAAAGACGGTGTGTTTACCATACCAGCAAAGGAAGCATGTATCATAGTAGAACTTCCAGCAGGTACAGAACTGAGTTTGGATGGGAAACATATTTGGGCAAATAAGCAATATATAATTTCATATAAATAAAAATCTAGTAGAACTATGAGTAAGCATTTATTCTCTTTGTTGTGTCTACTTTTAACATGTACATATTTGTGGGCACAAGAAACAAAAAAAATTACAGGAACTGTTTCGGATGCGGCAACAGGAGAAGCCTTGATTGGTGTTTCTATTGTTGAAGAAGGAACAACAAATGGTACAATTACTGATTTTGATGGAAAGTATTCGTTGGAGGTCACTTCTGGAAAAGTACAATTTTCTTATATTGGCTATAAAACAGAAACGCTGACAATCGTAAAAAGTGGCGTATATGATGTAAAATTAGCATCAGATAACGAACAATTGGACGAAGTTGTAGTAATTGGTTATTGTACTCAGAAAAAAATGGATTTGACGGGTTCTTTGGCTTCTATTAGCTGGACGAAGTTGTAGTAATTGGTTATGGGACTCAGAAAAATAGTGATTTGACGGGTTCTTTGGCTTCTATTAGCAGTAAGGATATTAAAAACTATGCTGTATCTAATGCGTCTGAATTACTTACAGGTAAGGCTGCCGGTGTATTTGTAGCTGCTAGCTCAGGGCAACCGGGAGCAGATGCTGTAGTTCGTGTACGTGGTTTGGGAACAGTAAATGATAATAATCCGCTTTATGTGGTAGATGGTCAATTTATGGATAATATTAGTAGTTTAAACCCTGCTGATATTGAGCGTATAGAAGTTTTAAAGGATGCTTCTGCCTGTGCAATATACGGTTCACGTGGATCGAATGGTGTAATCCTGGTTACGACAAAAGGTGGTGTAAAAGGTGAAACAACTGTAACTCTTGATGCTTATGTAGGTATCAAGAATAGTTATAAGGCTCTTGATATGATGAATAGTGAACAATTCTATAATTTTATCATGGAGGCCTATAAAGAAAATCCTAATAATAATACGGAAATAAAAGAAAAGTTTAACGTTAGTATTCGTAAAGGAACCGATAAATCGAGGACATCTATTAGCCTTGGATATATAGGAGATGAAGGATCTATCATTACTACTGAGTTTAATCGTCTTTCTCTAAGATTAAATCAGGAATACGATATCAATGATTATATTACGGTTGGTGCAACTTTGAATGGAGCTAAAATCAGACAACGTGATACGGGGGCTTTATCTTCATTTGATCTTATTTTAAAGGCGGATCCGTTTACTCCTGTCATAAATCCATTGGTTGATCCTTCTTCTTCTAACTATGAGTATAATAAATATGCACCAACAGAATGGTCATTTGATCCTAATCCTGTAGCATTATTAGAGTTACCTGACCGTTACAATGATAAACTCAATCTTTTTGGAAATGTTTTTGCTCAGGTTAAATTATTGAAAGGTTTAAGTTATCGTGTACAATATAGTTTTGAACGAATCTGACCACAACTTCTGGAAAGTATTAAACAGAAACACAACTGACAAATAATAGTTCTGTTGTCTCTAATTATTCCGTGGAACAACGTTTGAATTATAATACGTCTTTTGGAAGAAGTACTTTGGATGCTATGGTAGCGATGACTTATGAAAAGAATACTTCGGAAGGAATTAATGCGTTTAAACGTGGTGCTTTAGGAAATGATGAAATATACCATGTTCTGGATGCACAAACAGTAGGTGATCAGACATCTGGAGGAAAAGAAACTTCTGCAATGCTTTCCTATTTGGGACGTATCAACTATTCGTATGATGACCGTTATTTAGCTACAATTAATTTTCGTGCAGATGGCTCTTCACGTTTTGCTAAAGGTAATCGTTGGGGATATTTCCCTTCTGTTTCTTTAGGATGGAGAATTAACAATGAACAGTTCTTTAAGAATTTAAATATAGATAATGTAATATCTAATTTTAAATTACGTTTAGGTTGGGGACAGAATGGAAATCAACGCATTAATCGTGATGCTCCGTATACTTTAATTGGAACAAATAATGAAATGCAATGGTACTTCGGTAATTCATATTCACAAGGATATATTCCTACTTATACAGGAAACTCTGAGATTAAATGGGAAACCAGCCAGCAAACTAATGTGGGGGTTGATTTAGCTTTCTTCCGTAATAGTTTGGATGTTAGTATGGATTTCTATGTTAAGAAAACGAGTGATATGTTGTTGGAAATGCCTGTTCCTTCCTTTGGAGGATTTGCTAATAGTCCATTCTTCAATGCTGGTGATCTGAAAAATACAGGTTTTGAATTGGTTTTAAATTATCGTAATCAGATAGGTAAGGATTTCCATTATAATGTCGGTTTGAATATGTCTACTTATAAAACAACGGTTACAGCATTGACTTCAGAATATTTGAGTGGTAGTAATTCTCGTACTTATGTAGGAGGTCCGATTGGACGTTTTTGGGGATATAAACAAATTGGTATTTTCCAATCTCAAGAAGAGATAGATAATTATGTTGATAAAAATGGAACTAAGATTCAGCCGAATGCAAAACCTGGTGACTTTAAGTTTGCTAAATTGGGTGGTGAAGGAGAATTAAATGATGATGATGACCGTACTTTTATTGGTGATCCGAACCCCGATTTAATTTATGGCTTTAATTTAGGATTTAATTATAAGAACTATGATGTAAGTATGGCTTTCCAAGGAACAATCGGTAATGATATATGGAATACATCAAAAGGAACGTTAGCAACAGCCGGAAATCAAAATGCGTTGGCTGAGGCTTATACAGATGCATGGAGACAGGAAGGGGACATTGATGCTAAATATCCTCGAATAACCAATGCTGATTCGAATAATAATTACCGTGCTTCTTCTTTTTATGTGGAAGATGGTTCGTATTTACGTTTGCAGAATTTACAGATTGGCTATACTTTACCTGCCTATATCTGTCAGAAAACGAAATTATTTTCTAGTTGTAGATTGTATTTGAGTGGACAAAATGTATTTACATTAACAGGATATAGTGGACTTGATCCTGAAATTGGAGTAGATAATCCGTTGGATATGGGAGTAGATAATACACGTTATCCAGCTGCCCGCTCTTTTACTTTTGGAGTTAATTTACAGTTCTAAAAAAGGAAATCTATATGAAAAAAAGTCTATTTATATTGTCATGTTTGTTTGTCGGGGCATATTTAAATAGCTGCTCTTTAGACGAACCTAGTTATGGAAAAACTACCAGTGAAAGCTATTATCAGAATGATATAGAGATAGAACAAGCTTTAACAGGAGCCTATTTGCAATTGCGTACAACTTGGAATGAATATGCGCTGAATCATTATTTTATTGGAGATTGTAGTACTGATGATGCATTAAAAGGGGGAAATGGTGATGGTGACCGTTCGGAAGTACGTGATCTTTCTGATTTTACAGTATATACCACTAATGGAGAAGTTGGACGTCGTTGGGAGATTCTTTATCGTTTGGTAAATCGTTGCAATGATGTAATCTATTATGCACCTAAAGCACAGGGAGATAAGGAATTGCTTGCCCGCTATGCACTGGAAGCAAAGGCTCTGAGAGCGTTTGGCTATTATTGTCTTGTAACAAGTTTTGGTGATGTGCCTCTTATTACTGAGCCAAAACTCCCGTCATAAGTTTTAACTATTCCTCGCTCTTCATCAGAGGATGTATATACTCAGATTATACAGGATTTGGAAAGTTTTAACTATTCCTCGCTCTTCATCAGAGGAAGTATATACTCAGATTATACAGGATTTGGAAGATGCTTCAGATTTGCCAGCAAAAAATGAATATGCAGAGTCTGATGCCTATCGTGTAACAAGAGGTTTTGCAAAAACGATGCTTGCTAAAACATATATGTTTCGTGGTGATTTTGTAGCAGCAGAAACTGTTTTGCATGATATAGTAGAAGTTGATAAGGATTATGAATTGTTAGATAATTATGGATGGAACTGGTTCCCTGAATATGAAAACAGCTCAGAATCAATTTTTGAACTTCCTAATAAAGTATATGATAAAAATATTGGAACAGGTACAAATGTCCCTCATTTTTTTACAAGTCGTACTTCAATTGGGTATGATGGATATGGATTTCATGTTCCGACAAAGGATTTGTATGATGCTTTCGATCCTGATGACCCTCGTATTACATATGTGTTTACACAAACAGGCGATCAATATGTAGGTGATGAGAATCCTCAGAATAATTCTGATTCAGAAACAGGTTTCCATGATTATAAAATGACTGTACCGACTAAAGATAAAGTTGGTTTTGATAATTGGATGATTAGTTATAATATTCGTATGATTCGTTATTCGGATGTTTTACTATTGTATGCAGAAGCCTTAAATGAAAATAATAAATCGGGTGAAGCTTTGATTTATTTGAATAAGGTAAGAACTAGAGCAAGACAAACTCCTGCACAAGATCCGAGAAGAGTGAAACAAGCGTATATTCCAGTCGTAACAGAGAATACTTTAAAGGATGTGCTTATGCCGAGAAATATAATACATCAAAAGGGCGCAATTTTGATGATGGAAGGGATTATCTTTTACCGATACCTCAAGGGGAAAGAGATAAAACAAATAATATTTTGACACAGAATCCGGGATATTAACCTGGTGTAGGCTATAGAGTTCTATGAGGGTGTATCTAGATAGATGCGCCCTCGTTTTTTTAAGACTATTATTCAATATAATAAATATTAATACTATGAATAAACGAATTATTGGCTTCATTTTTTGTTTGATTCTCTTTAATGTACAGATGTTTGCGAATGAAATAGGACTTCGTGTGCTAGGGAATGACCAAGATGGATACTATGTTAATATCTATTGGGGGAAACAGTTGATTTCTGACCAAAGCCGAAGCGGTGAGTTAGAGGCCTATTTTGATAATGAAGATTATGCTGTGAGAGAAATGTTGCAAGGATAACACGAAACTCAAGTACAAAAAGAAAATGAGATGCTTAATCTATCAGGGCT
>ENA-ORHV01000120-ORHV01000120.1-human-gut-metagenome-genome-assembly--contig:-NODE-120-length-13879-cov-10.0013_pt1 | contig 13879 bp, 9 predicted proteins | sample MGYA00243081_ERZ508731 | MGnify/ENA primary metagenome ERZ508731 (study PRJEB26277, sample SAMN04329842) | human gut metagenome | biome: human-associated habitat | host: Homo sapiens | place: USA...
GAATGGCAGGAGATAGAAGCATTAGAACTTGGCAATAAAAAAATAGACGAGCTCCGAAAAGAAATAAACAATATCAATATTCAAATGATAAAATTTTCTCTATTGGGTGAAACAATACTGGAATGGAACGATAAAGATATCGAGCATTACCATGCACGGCGTATGGCAATGGACAGTATGCTCTGCCGTTTCAAGGCCACCTATCCAGCAGAGCGCATCGATAGTGTGCGCAGTCTTTTAGAGGATAAGGAACGACAGATGTTCCAGATAGTCCGGTTAATGGATGAACAACAATCTATTAACAAGAAGATAGCCAATCAAATTCCGGTTATTGTACAGAAAAGTGTGCAGGAACAGTCCAAAAAGCCAAAACGAAAAGGTTTCTTAGGCATATTCGGCAAAAAAAAGGAAGTAACTCCAGCAGTATCAACCACTATCCTTCATTCGGTCAATAGAAACGTAATCAGCGAACAGAAAGTGCAGGATCGCCAATTGTCGGAACAAGCCGACAGCCTTGCAGCTCGTAATGCAGAACTTAACAGACAACTGCAAGAATTGATTTGCCAAATAGAAGAAAAGGTACAAACCGAACTGCAAAGCCGGGAAAACGAAATAGTTGCCATGCGTGAAAAGTCATTTATGCAAGTAGGCGGTTTAATGGGATTCGTTCTTCTATTGTTGTTAATTTCCTACATCATCATACATCGTGATGCAAAAAGCATTAAACAATACAAGCACAAGACAACTGATTTGATAAGGCAACTGGAACAATCCGTACAACGGAACGAGGCACTGATAACGTCAAGGAAGAAGGCGGTACATACTATCACCCATGAACTGCGCACACCGCTGACAGCAATAACAGGCTATGCCGGACTGATACGGAAAGAACAGTGTGAGGATAAGTCCGGGCAGTATATCCAAAACATACTGCAATCCTCCGACCGTATGCGGGATATGCTTAACACTTTGCTTGACTTCTTCCGCCTGGACAACGGCAAGGAACAGCCCCGTCTGTCACCCTGCCGGATTTCTGCAATCACGCACACACTTGAAACGGAGTTCATGCCTGTTGCCGTGAACAAAGGGCTGTCCTTGTCCGTGAAGACTGGACACGATGCCATTGTATTGACCGACAAAGAGCGAATAATACAAATCGGGAATAACCTGCTGTCAAACGCTGTCAAGTTCACAGAAGAAGGCGGTGTTTCTTTGATTACTGAATATGATAATGGAGTTCTGACACTGGTCGTTGAAGATACAGGTACAGGCATGACAGAAGAGGAACAGAAACAAGCGTTCGGTGCGTTTGAACGTCTATCAAATGCCGCCGCAAAGGAGGGTTTCGGGCTTGGGCTTGCCATAATGCGTAATATTGTGTCGATGCTTGGCGGAACAATCCGTTTAGACAGCAAGAAAGGGAAAGGCAGTCGTTTCACAGTTGAAATTTCTATGCAGGAAGCTGAAGAACAGCTTGGATATACAAGCAATACACCTGTTTATCATAACAATAAATTCCATGATGTTGTCGCCATTGACAATGATGAGGTATTACTTCTGATGCTGAAAGAGATGTATTCCCAAGAAGGAATACACTGCGACACTTGCACCGATGCTGCGGCACTGATGGAAATGATACGCCAGAAAGAATACAGCCTGTTGCTGACAGACTTGAATATGCCCGATATAAACGGTTTCGAATTGCTGGAACTGTTGCGTTCGTCCAACGTGGGCAATTCACCAACAATCCCGGTGGTTGTGGCAACCGCTTCGGGCAGTTGTAACAAAGGGGAACTATTGGCAAAAGGCTTTGCCGGATGCCTGTTCAAACCGTTCTCCATATCGGAACTGATGGAGGTTTCCGACAGGTGTGCCATAAAAGCGACACCGGACGGGAAACCGGACTTTTCCGCCTTATTGTCCTATGGCAATGAAGCCGTCATGCTGGAAAAGTTGATAACTGAAACAGAAAAGGAAATGCAGGCGGTACGGGATGCAGCAAAAGAAAAAGACCTGCAAAAGCTGGATTCCCTGATCCACCACCTGCGCAGTTCGTGGGAGGTGCTCCGTGCCGACCAACCGCTGAATGTACTTTACGGATTGCTTCGTGGCGATGCTCTCCCGGATGGTGAAGCGTTAAGCCATGCCGTGACTGCCGTGCTGGATAAGGGAGTGGAAATAATACGGTTGGCAGAAGAGGAAAGGAGAAAATACGAAGATGAATAAGACAAAAATAATTGTGGTGGAAGACAACATCGTGTATTGCGAATATGTCTGCAATATGCTGTCACGGGAGGGCTACCGCAATATGAAGGCTTACCACCTCTCAACCGCGAAGAAACATCTGCAACAGGCAACAGATAATGATATCGTGGTTGCCGACCTGCGTCTGCCTGACGGCAGTGGCATAGACCTTTTGTGCTGGATGCGAAAGGAGGGAAAGATGCAGCCCTTCATCATTATGACCGACTACGCCGAAGTTAATACCGCCGTGGAAAGCATGAAACTCGGCTCGATAGACTATATTCCCAAACAGCTTGTGGAGGATAAACTTGTCCCCCTGATCCGTTCCATACTGAAAGAACGTCAGGCAGGACAACGCCGTATGCCTATATTCGCCCGTGAAGGTTCCGCCTTTCAGAAAATCATGCACCGCATAAGGCTGGTAGCCGCCACCGATATGAGCGTGATGATATTTGGTGAGAACGGCACGGGCAAGGAGCATATTGCCCACCTGTTGCATGACAAGAGCAAACGTGCAGGCAAGCCATTTGTGGCGGTGGACTGCGGTTCACTCTCCAAAGAGCTTGCACCGTCGGCTTTCTTCGGACACGTCAAAGGTGCATTTACAGGTGCGGACAATGCCAAGAAAGGATATTTCCATGAGGCGGAAGGCGGCACGTTGTTTCTGGACGAGGTAGGAAACCTCGCGTTGGAAACCCAACAGATGTTGCTCCGTGCCATACAGGAGAGGCGGTATCGCCCGGTCGGAGACAAGGCAGACCGGAATTTCAATGTCCGCATCATCGCTGCTACCAATGAAGATTTGGAGGTATCGGTGAATGAAAAGCGTTTTCGGCAGGATCTTCTGTACCGCCTGCACGACTTCGGGATAACCGTTCCTCCGTTGCGTGACTGTCAAGAAGACATTATGCCGCTGGCAGAGTTCTTCCGTGATATGGCAAACAGAGAGCTGGAGTGTAGCGTGAGCGGGTTCAGTTCCGAAGCACGTAAAGCGTTGCTGACACACGCATGGCCGGGCAACGTGCGGGAACTTCGGCAGAAAGTTATGGGTGCTGTATTGCAGGCGCAGGAAGGTGTTGTCATGAAAGAGCATCTGGAACTTGCCGTGACGAAACCGACCTCTACTGTCAGCTTCGCCTTGCGCAATGACGCGGAGGATAAGGAGCGGATATTGCGTGCGTTGAAACAGGCAAACGGCAACCGGAGTGTCGCCGCAGAACTGCTCGGCATAGGCAGGACAACACTATACAGCAAACTTGAAGAGTATGGACTTAAATATAAATTCAAGCAATCATAGCCCGTAATTCACTGAATTTGGCTATCTTTGCATAACATTTGAGAAAAACGGCGATTGGCAGGAGCTTTTCGCCGCCAACATATAGGATAAGACCGCAAGGCGTTTCAAGCGAAAATCTGGTAAATTGGAACTACGGAGACGATTGCGTGATGCTTATGCTATGCTTACGCATAGCGTGCATTCACGTACTCTCCGTAAAGGCTTTACCAGAGCCATCGCTTGAAGGTAGTGTGAATTGCACGCTACTTTTTTACCCTTGCCTAACGAAAGGAAACGATTATGGGTAAAGTTCAGATTCTCGCCGTACTGACGATGGACGGATGTCTTTCTTCAGAGTTATATGATAAAGCACATCAGGATTTGTGCCTTGACCGTTGCGGTCTTGATGAAATCAGGAAGAAAGCCCTTTACCGTGTGACACCGGACTATTCCATTTCAATGCTGCACGAATGGAGAAAAGACTGCACAAACATCCGTTACCTCGCGGAAGCCACACCGGACACGGCAGACTATATAAACGGACTGCTGCGGATGCACGCTGTGGATGAAATCATACTATACACCGTTCCTTTCATATCCGGAAGCGGACGACATTTTTTTAAGTCGGCTCTGCCAGAGCAACACTGGACGCTTTCCTCTTTGAAAAGCTATCCCAACGGTGTATGTCGCATTATCTATATCCTTGATAAAAAAGCAAGATAGCCAAAATGTGCGGCAAGCATACATTTCTATTTTCAGGAATAGAATAAATGTTCCGATTACAAACAATTTAAGTCGGAGATAATTTGTCCTTGTGAAAAAATACTGAATTTTATACCTCTGAAATCCAGCACTTTGTAAAATTGAGTGTTGGATTTTTTATTTTCTGCCGCGTTTTTTGCCAATTATATTCATGTGCGCACGCAGAAAACAAAGTGTAATTTTCAAAATTGACAGAACCATGAATTATTTCTTGCTGGCGGAAACCGACTTTTTCCGCCTGATAAACGAAGCCGGCGACTGCAATATGGAAACGGCATACACGGCTTTCGCCACCCAAGTGATCGAACTGTGCAACGGCGGCATGGACATGAACCTTACCGTCATCGCGCTTGCCTACATCGAAATCGAGTTGCAGCACCATCCCGTACGTAATCTGTCAGAAGAAAAAAGAGAGATTGCCGCCTACGTCAGCAAGGCTCTGTCTTTCGTAAGAAAGATGCAGAAATTCCTTGCCACGCCCCAAGTGCCACCACTAATATCCGCCAACAACGCAACAGAAACCACCGCCAGCCTTCTTCAATGGACGGGCAATGCCATCGACCTCGTGGAACTTATCTACGGCATAGACGTGATGGGCTGCATCAACAACGGCAATATGCCGCTCAAACAGCTCGCCCCACTTCTCTATAAGATATTCGGGGTTGATTCTAAAGACTGCTACCGCTTCTACACTGATATCAAACGCCGGAAGAACGAAAGCCGCACCTATTTCATTGACAGGATGCAGGAAAAACTGAACGAGAGAATGTTGCGTGATGAGGAGTTGGAGCGGATGAGAAAATAAAAAAATATCCATTACATATGAGAAGACAGGAATACTCGTATCCTGTCTTTTTATTTTCATTTAATTATATATTAATTAGCACAATATATGTGAGTTTTTCATTCCTATAAGGACAAATTTCAGAAACGTATGTCTGGTAAATTATTGAGTCATCATAGTATGAACATATATCATTACTAAAAACAATGAAACAACTTCCATAAGATTGTGGTTGTAAAAATCGCCATTTAATAGCCCGTTTTTTTTGTAAAATTCGCCAATTAAAAAAATATGATTATCTTTGCATTATATTTTATAAGGTATGGAAACAGTAAATAGAATACTTCAAGAGAAGATTACAGCACGAATCGCGCCCAATAAAGCAGTACTGATTTTTGGTGCTCGCCGTGTTGGTAAAACGGTAATGATGCGTAAAATTGTGGACAACTATTCAGGTAGGACGATGATGCTCAACGGCGAAGACTACGACACATTAGCACTATTGGAGAATCGCTCAATAGCCAATTATCGGCATTTATTGGATGGTATTGATTTGCTGGCTATTGATGAGGCACAGAACATACCACAAATCGGTAGTATTCTGAAGTTGATAGTTGATGAAATACCGGGAATAAGTGTCTTGGCAAGTGGTTCTTCGTCATTCGATTTGCTGAATAAGACTGGTGAACCGTTGGTCGGCCGCAGTACGCAATTTCTCCTTACACCATTCTCGCAACGGGAAATCGCACAGACGGAAACGGCACTTGAAACCCGCCAGAACCTCGAAGCGCGCTTGATTTACGGTTCCTATCCCGAAGTAGTAATGATGGAGAACTATGAACGTAAAACAGACTACCTACGTGATATTGTCGGTGCATACCTGCTTAAAGATATCTTAGCAATTGACGGCTTAAAAAATTCGAGCAAGATGCGCGATCTACTGCGATTGATAGCTTTTCAGTTGGGCAGCGAAGTTTCTTACGAAGAGTTAGGTAAACAACTCGGCATGAGCAAGACGACCGTTGAAAAATACCTCGACCTATTGGAAAAGGTCTTCGTTATCTATCGTCTGGGGGCTTATTCGCGTAACCTACGCAAGGAGGTTACAAAAGCTGGCAAGTGGTACTTCTACGACAACGGCATTCGCAATGCCATTATCGGGGCTTTCTCACCGCTGGCCATTCGGCAGGATGTCGGTGCGCTGTGGGAGAACTACATCATCGGAGAGCGGCGCAAAGCGAACTTCAATGAGGGACTGCACAGGGAGTTCTATTTCTGGCGCACCTACGACAAACAGGAAATCGACCTGATTGAGGAGAGTGCCGACAGTCTTACCGCCTTGGAGTTCAAGTGGGGAAATAAAATGCCGGCCGCACCGAAAGCCTTCCAAGAAGCCTATCCCTATGCCGAGTTTCATGTGGTAAATCGGGAGAATTATTTGGAGTTCGTATAATCAATAAATTACGTATATGGAAACAAAACTACAATCCAAACAGCAATATCCGCGGTTTATCCAAAATAAACCGTGTGGTATTGACAAATTCGATGGAGGTTCGCAAGAAAGGTTGGCAAAAACTATTGCTCGCCATTTTTGTCAGAATGATTCATTGGATGAGGAATGTACTTTACCTCGAATTATCGGCATCGAAGGTATTTGGGGATCTGGAAAATCCAACGTGGTTAAAATGTTGGAACGTGAATTATCAGACGACTATTACTTTTTTGAGTATGACGCATGGGGACATCAAGAGGACTTGCAACGCCGCTCTATATTGGAATTGCTTACAAGCAAACTTATTGATGATGGTATCCTATCTGGAAATGCAACAATAAAAGTCAAAGGTGGAGGTACGAAAACCGTATCATGGTCTGAAAAGCTGAAATATTTATTAGCCCGTAAAACGGAGACCGTAACCGAAAAATATCCCCTTATCAGTAATGGTATGGTTGCGGCATTTTTGGTTGCAGTTTTAACTCCGATATTTACATTTATTGCGTATGCAGTAAAACCTACACCCACAACATGGTGGTTTTCTTTATTGTCTATTATCATAGCTGCACTGCCAGTTCTTATTGCATTGTGCGTTTGGAAATGGGCATATAGCAAAGATCATAAATATGGATGGAGTTATATGTTAGCTATTTATCAAGATAAAGTCGAAAAGGACGTTTGCTATGAGACTTTGAGCGAAGACGAACCAACGGTTTACGAGTTCAAAACATGGATGCAAGACATTTCTGATTTTATCAAGGAAAAAGGACAACGTAAATTAGTCCTTGTTTTTGACAACATGGATCGTCTCCCCGCTGAAAAAGTAAAAGAATTATGGTCTTCTATCCATACGTTCTTCGCCGATAGCGGTTTTGAAAATGTTTGGGCTGTTATTCCTTTCGATGAAACACATTTAGCTTGTGCATTCGGAGATGAGACCGACGAACAAACGAAACAACTGACCAAGTATTTTATCAATAAAACTTTCCCTATTGTTTATCGTGTTGCTCCTCCTGTTATTACCGACTATCGAAGTATATTCAACAAACTGTTTGTTGAAGCATTTGGAGAAACAGAAAATGAAGCGAAAGAAACTATAAATCGGATATTCAGATTGGTAAATCCTAATGCCAATGTTAGGGAAATTATATCATATATCAATGAGATGGTCGCTCTTAAACAAGAGTGGTGTAACGAAATTTTGATGATAAACATAGCATTGTTCTGTTTGAAGAAGACGGATATTCTGGCAAATCCAGTAGAACAAATATTGTCCGGCGACTATCTGAATGGCATTCAAACAATAATTAACAATGATCTGCAAACACAACGCGAAATTGCAGCTTTGGTATATGGTGTCGATGTTGAAGATGCTCGACAAATTCCATTGAAAAAATATATTGAAGGCTGCATCAACGGAGAAGAAGACCACGACATAAATCAATATGCAGAGACTAATAAACAATTTGACACTGTATTAGAAGAAGTTATACAATGTATGGACAATGCGCTTATCGATAAGATTATACATTGTTTGCATAAATTAACTCGAAAGAGCGATGTTATTCTGCGTGTATGGCAAAGAATAGCACAATTGAAATTAAAAGAATCCATAGAGAAGCAGGTGTTCCCTGTCGAATACCAAGAACTGCTGTTGCATTTAGACACGGAAAGCCAAAACCATGTGATTGCTCAATTATATAAGAAGATAGTTCGGTTCAATGACTTCAATGGCGGCGACTATTTCAAAACGTTAGATGCAATAGACAGGTTTATTGCGCAAAATAAGTTGGCGTGCGATTTTACGTCATTGATTGAAGCAAAAACAGTCAAGCCAAATACATTTATCGATTATATTCAAGCTGCAAATGCAACAGATGCTGCCTATCGGGATAACGCGACAACTAAAGCATATAAATATTATCAAGTAGCAACAAATTCGGAGGCGCTCGATAATTATTTGGCAAACTTACTACCCGATAATTTCGACCATGCAGATATTGTAAAAACGTTAAAAGATAATTCTACCTATACGTTTCCAACGCTTTTGCAAGCGATCACGAATTGCATTGATGAACAGAATGTAAATAAAGATAATATAGGGGCTATATTTACAACCTATCGTTTATTGGCATCTGACGAAGAAAGACCTTTACCTGTAACGTTAGATTCAACCTACATAAATCAGTTGCATTCTGAATTAGAAACTGATGGCCGAAACATTAAAGAGTCTGGATATTACGATTTAGTCGCCATGCAATTGGCACATGGTCATTCCGTTTCCTTAATAGAGGGTGGAGATATAAAATATGTTGCAGAACTCATGGACTATTATGTGGATCATGGAGACTTATTAGTAAATAGTGTGGGATGGAATATACCGCTATTAAATGAAACACTACAATACATGGTAAATCATAAACTTGGCTATAAATTATTGCTCTCAGACATATTGCCCCAATTTGAAGATATTAAGAACAGAATAGGTGTAACGGATGAGGTATTTATCGAGCATTTAGCAGAGTGGAATACCGATTTGGATAAGTATATCACTAAGAACAATATTAAAGATGTAATTCCTGACGCATCTTTTTACGATTTGACCACTAAAATAAGCAATGTCCTGACCGATCATATCAATAAAATAGCGTTCGAAGCGTTGTCTGAAATAAGTGTTGATACATTATACGCCCAAAGAACAGCACATACATCATATTATTGGTTTGTCGCAATAAAACATTTACTGGCTAAAATCAAATCCTTGCCAGATAACTTGACTGAATTTGGCAAAAAGATTCTGATGGATATTGCTTCTGGAACTCAAAGTTTGAATCCTTTCCCTAATTGTTTCAAGAATATAGTTGAAAGATTGGATAAACGAAAAATTAAATCGACAGTTACCGATATAAGAAATGATTTCTGCATCGGTAAAAAGACTATCAATGCAATAAAGTTTCAATTTTTCGAAACATGGCTTAGATCGCATGGTAATTTGAAAAGTCAAGCTGGAGACGTTATTGATAAAATAGTGAAACCTGTAATTTCCGATGGGGCATGCCGTTCATTGATTCTGCAAAACAAAGATTTTTATATGGATTTAATAAATACAGCAGGGGATGATGCTTATGAATTGAAAAAGAGTCTCCGAAACCTCATACAAAAAGATTCAGATCCGCAATTGGTTAAATTTGTCAATTCGATAGATTCAGTACCTGAGGTTGAAACCGCGTAAGTATTTGTCTAACAAGTCCGAATTTTACGATTTTACCCGTCAGAACTGAAGTGCCCCCCAAAAAAATTGTATCCAACTTTTGGGGGTCACTTCAAACTTCGATAGGGATAATTTTCAATTTTGGGGACTTGTTAGACAGTCTCATTATCTGGTAGCAGTTTACACAGCACCGGATCGTTTTTGATACGCTCCAGTTCCTCCTGCACAATCTGCTTCACCTCTTCCTTGATGCGCCGGTAGTTCGCCTGCACCGTTTCCTTCATGCGGTCGTTGCCGTCCTCGTCCGTGAAGTTTGTAATGACGGGAATTTTCTTGTAGGCACTTTCTTCCCGTTTCACCTTTTCGGCATCCACCACAATCTCGCAATGAAAAATCTTCTGCTCGATACGCTCGTTGAAGTTGTCGGATACAGAACCGACAAACATTCCCTGCGTAAGCCCGGAAATCTTACTCGGTGGAATGAGCGCGTCCATCTGCGTGTTGATGGAGGTGGAAACATCCTGCCGGTTGATGGAGATGGACTGCCGTTTCTGCAACACCTTACCGAACCGCTCGGAGAGCGTCTTGGCTGTTTCCCCCACCACCTGACCGGAGAAAATATTGCCGACAGTGTTCATCACGTAGGCTAAGCACCCGACGTCCATTTTCATATTTCTATGACGGATTTTCGGATACTCGCCCCCAAACCGGACGTACACCTCTCGATGTATCCGGCTCTCCACTAACTTAATCAATCTAAAATTTACCATTGTGCATAGTTCTATGGCAATTAAAACATACTGCTATCGTTTTTCTTTGTCTTGCAATCATGTGTTTTTCCCAAGTGGCTTTTCCTTTCAAGTCTTTGAGTTTACGCACGTGGTGCATTTCCAAGTTATCCGTAGCTCCACAATACTCGCACTTCCTTGCCTTTAATCGGTCTATTAGGCTTGTACGGGCAAGGTTGTATTTCGAGCGTGGTATGTTATCAAAACAAGCAACTTTGGCTTCCACCTTTCGTTTGAAGCCGTCATGATAAAACAATCTCACTTTCTCTTTTCCGTATTTGTCTTTGAAGCGCACGCCAAATTCTTTTCCAACCCTGTATTTCTTCATCAGATGTTTACGGGTAGTTCGGTATTTATGTCCGAATGTTTTCAACATGCTCTCTTTCATTATGCGGTAGAACTGATTTAGGACTGTACTGTTATTGGCTATCGAGTAATAGTTATAGAACCCCCTTATTTCGGAATTGAACTTATCCAGTATTTCAAGGTCGTCATTGTTAGCCAGATACCCTCGTGGGCTACCTTTCCACCATTCTTTACCCTTTATATTCGTTTTGATTTTAAGGGCATCGTATGAGAGCAGGCGTTTCCTCATGGTTTCTGTTGTTACTTTCAACACCACCTTTTTGCCGAATACTCGTTTTAGTTTTCCCGATTTATCCCTTTTGGGCAGATTGGTATCACGTACATAGACATCAAAACCTAAGAATTTTGCGGGTTTGGTTCCATGAGTAATCAAGGTTTTTTCATCGGACAGTTCAAGTTTGAGTTTCTCTGCAAGGAATTGTTTGATGTTTTCTTTAATTTCTTTGCAATCCTCTTTTGAACCGATAACCCCGATGAGAAAGTCGTCCGCGTATCTCACGTATTTTAGTCTTTTGTATGTGTCGTCCATTTCCACCCCATAGGGGATAAGGACACGCTTCTTCTCTATTTCTCTGATTTCCTTTTGCAGTGCAGTTCTTTTTGTTTCATCCTTTTCCTTCTTCAAATTTTTGGTTACAGTCATCTTTCGTCCTTCAAGCACTCGGGCTTCGGGATTCCGTAACCGTCTGTTTCCCTTGTCGAAGTTCTGAATATATTCCTCCATGTACTTATCCAGCTTGTCCAGGTAGATGTTAGCCAGTATCGGACTAATGATTCCTCCCTGTACTGTGCCGCTGTAAGTACGGTGTAATATCCAGTCTTCCAAATAGCCTGCGTTCAAAAACTTGCGGATTAGCCTGATAAATCTATCATCTTTGATACGTTCTTGTAGGATTTTTATCAGCACATCATGGTTGATGTTGTCAAAAAAACCTTTTATATCGCCTTCAATAAACCATTTGGTTCCGATAAAGTTGTTTTGCAGATATATCAGTGCTGTATGGCAACTTTTCCCCGGTCTGAAACCGTGGGACTGATAACTGAATTGTCCCTCGTATAGGGATTCCAGTACCATTCGCATCACTTCTTGCACCAATTTATCTCTGAATGCAGGTATTCCCAAAGGACGCATCTTCCCATTTTTCTTCGGGATATACGTTCTTCGTGACGGTTGCGGCTGATATGATTCGTCTTTCAACTCTTTAATCAGCCTTTCAATGCGTTTCAGGCTCGTTCCGTCGATATTCTTTCCGTCCGAACCTTTAGTTGAGTTGCCTTGTTTCTTTGACAATTTTTGATAGGCAACATAGAACATTTCCTCATTGAACAAAATCCTGTACAGCCTTTCGTACTTGTAGTCCGATTGGTTGCTGTGTTTCGTCAGATTGTTTAATACTTTCTTTGGATGTCTCATAATGTCTCTCACATTTTCCATTAATTGTATCAAATAAGTTAGCTGCCACCCTTCGCCATTGCAGATTACATTGTAACCTACGTGTACAAGGTTTTCCCTTGCTCGGACTACTACGGCGGCTCCGTTGCCATGTCGGATATTCAGAGGTCTGTACCTCATAGCCTTACAACTGGCATTCCGATTTAGGCAATCCCCATTAAAACATACAATAATATATGGCTTGGCAGATTGTCGGATATGACTTCCGTCCTTTACTCGCTTATTGCGATGTGCTACAACAAGTTCCTGCTACATTTCCCCAAGTCATTTGGAAATGAGTGTTGCAGTATGACGATTTTAGTTACCTTACGTCACAGTTTAGAGCACTAACCACTCGGACTATCATTCAATCAGTATGGATTTTATCCTCGTATCTGTCTATTTCACCCACCGTTCAGTCGCAGTTTGGTAACTTCACTGACTTTCGGCTATTCTGACATGCTACACTCCCTGTCCGGTTTCCCTTTCAGATAAGTCAGCGGTGATAGGTTTTTCAAAGAACACTTACCTAATCTCCTGCCACAGAGATAATTATTGTATGCCCTTATGGGCGCACCACTTTCGCCTCTTTGTCCCCGTAGTCACGCACTAACTGGCTGAAATCCTGAAAGCCCAGACACACGGCAACCTTGTTGCTTCGGGCGGTAGCTATAAGATTGTCCAACCCTTTGAAGTATATTGTGGGCAACTCGTCGATGATGACCGATGACTTCAGCATCCCCTTCTTGTTGATGAGCTTCACGATACGGGAATTATACAGACCGAGTGCCGCACCGTAGATATTCTGACGGTCGGGATTGTTACCCACGCAGAGGATTTTCGGCTCTTCGGGATTGTTGATGTCCAGCGTAAACTCGCTGTCTGACATCACCCAGTAGAGCTGCGGTGAAATCATCCTCGAAAGCGGGATTTTTGCCGACGCTATCTGACCCATGAGCTGCTCCGCAGCCCCTCCAAGCCACGCATCCATGAACGGCGAAAGGTAGTTCTCCAGCTCCGGATAAGAGGTCAGTATCGGAAATATATCCTCGTAACGGCGGTTCAGAAACTCGATAGCATGGGGAAACGTGCAAAACTTCCCGTTCTGATAGATTTTGAGATACCAGATAATACTGGCAAACAGAATGATAGGTGACTCCACGAAGAAGTCGCCCTGCTTTTGCACATCGGGTAAGTCAAGGGCATTACTGCCCCTTTCTCCCCTAAGAACCGTACGTGAGAGTTTCCCCTCATACGGCTCAAGCAACTCAATATTCCTATTTGTTATTAGAAATCGGCTCATACTTTCAACATTTTCGTTTATTTTGCTTGTAGCAGTTGTTGTGGACAAGTTGTCGTACAATTGAACCATTAACATGTATTTCGTTGACGTTCCATGCTTTTGTACAATCTATAACTTTTCCACATAACGGACATGTCCGATTCTGCTTGTTCCATAAATATAAGAGAGACTTACGTCCTTTGAGAGATTCCAGCATTTGTTGCTCCATTCGCTGAAAGAAA
>ENA-ORHV01000137-ORHV01000137.1-human-gut-metagenome-genome-assembly--contig:-NODE-137-length-11198-cov-3.95594_pt1 | contig 11198 bp, 9 predicted proteins | sample MGYA00243081_ERZ508731 | MGnify/ENA primary metagenome ERZ508731 (study PRJEB26277, sample SAMN04329842) | human gut metagenome | biome: human-associated habitat | host: Homo sapiens | place: USA...
AAGGCGTCAGCATAACGCAGACTGCAGATGACATGGAAACCAAGCCGACAGGCTTCGTTGACAAACTTTGCCTTTGAGAACCCGGCTTCTGCAACGACATAACGTGTTATGTCAAGCAACTTGTCCTTGTATTTACGGAGTACGTCAAGATACCAGTCAACAAGGTTGTACTCTTCGCCTTGCTTTTCCAGATACGCCTTGTCCGGTGTCTGTTCCGCACGTAGCATCATACAGTCCCGGCTGTCAATGTCGACAATGCCGATACCGAGAATTTCCAATCCCCGTTTCATGGCAGAAGCGCATCCCGACCAGAACTTACCGATATAAGGAGTCTTCTTTCCCGACTTTGAAATGTAGCTTGCGTCGATGGCAATAGCTTTTCTAGCACTTTCACCAAACCGCTGCCGCATAAGGAAGAGGTTGAACTGCATCCAGTCAAATTCACGTTCAAACAACTGCCGGAAGCGTTGTTCCGAGCTGTTTGAGTAATGCCCCATTTGGATGAAATTAATCTTTCTTGGCAGTACCATATACAAAATCATGAGTTGGATGAATGCTGTTTTAAAACTTTTGCGTAACTTTGCTAAACAACTTTTCAAAGCATCGGTTACGATTTCCTCATATTGGTCAAGTGCTGTTTTGTTCATTACTTTAATGTGTAGTGGTTTACTATTAAAGATACTGAAAATCAGCCACTTGACCTATTTTATTTTGCTAAATTTTATTAATTAACTTGTTTGTTTTCAACGGATTAGTTACAAATTTAACGAAGTATTATTAATCGTATAAGAGTTCAATCTTTTACATGAAAAATGTTTTGTAGGCTTTATCATTATGAAAAAGTAGCCGTACAGATGAATTTTACCGAGAACATGAACAAAATATCGACCAATTTATACGGTCTACACCGTATAAATTGGTCGATAAATGATTAATAATAGCCGATAAAGTCATACGCTACATATGTAAGACCTTTTATTAATCTTCCATATCACTAGCTTCCTTAACGAATAAGTCGGGAACCTTGTCGCAACGCTCGTAGCGGAATACATCGCCTTCGTCGTTCTTGGATGTCCAAATCATTGAACCGCTCTTGAACAAATCGCGCACTATGTACTGCTGATTCCAGTCGCCTACACCATTATCGTAAGTACCGCCTACAATGTAACCCAAGTACGGATCCTGCTTTATGAAGAAGGAACCTGTGGTATGTACTGCATACATACTGTTCAAGTTATCGTACATCTCCATAGTGTTATCACGACGATGGAAAATGACATAACAATAAGTACCTTCCTGCATAGGCTGTCCGTTGTTCCACTCCGTCATCTTCCATACTCCGTCAAGATTGGCAGGAGTAACTGGCAGAGCCTTTTCTACGATAATATCATCATCGCTGCTGCAAGCTGTGAAACCTACAGTAAGGAGTGCTACTACCAACAGGCTGAAAAGTTTGATTAAATGTTTCATATTCTATAGTTCTTTCTGTTCTTATTATTTCATAATTACTGATTTCTATTCACTACAACCGTAATCGTTCGGTCGCTTGGCTTGGCATCTATCCCTTCCAGTATTATCGGGAAGGTGAAGTCGGGCTTCATAGCAGGCGGAATCTTGTCTATCACAAGCGTGATAACCAAGTCGGCTTCTTCGCCCGGCTGAATTACCGCCGGTTCTGTTCTTACATCGGCGTACTGCGGAAGAACAAGGCTTGAAATACGCAAAGGCTTCTTGCCGCTATTGCCGCAGAGTATTCTCGCTTCGGGCTTCTTGCCTGCTTTCAACTCGCTGAATGTTACCTTTGATTGCTTCAACCTAAGGTCGCCCATCTTATATTTGAAGCGATACCAAATGTCGGCGCTTGGAAGTACCATTCCTCGCAGTCCGATTTTAGCAACCGGCTCCGTTCCGGCATACTTCAGGTAAACGAAAGCACGAGTGTCGATTGTGCCGGGGTATCTGTTGGGAGTAAACGTGAGCTGAATTTTGCAACTGTCGCCCGGCTGCAACTTCATCTTGCTGACACCATACTTGGTACATCCACAAGTGGTCTGTACGCGCGAAATCTCTTGCACGCAGTCACTAACGTTTCTCGCCACAAATGTATAAGTACGTGGCGCATCGTCCTCGGTCATCGTACCGGCGTCAATGAGCTGACAGGCAAACTTGAGCTGCTGCGCCCAAGTATGACCCAAGCCCATCAGGCTGAGAACGATAAGGATTATAGTGAATCTCTTTTTCATCTCAGTAATTACCGTTTTAGATTACATCCAACCGTTTTTGTTGGCAGCCTTACGTACAATGACAGTCACTGTCTGCTGCTTTCCACCAACTGATACGGTCAGCGTTGTGCTGCCTACTGCCAGACCTTTTACGGTCAAAGTAGTACCTGTGATAGTAGCAGAAGCTACGTTACCATCGGCTCCAGAGCAAGTATAGCCCGATTCCACACCTTCGAAATATGAAGGAAGGTTCAAAGTAGTAGATTTTTCGAGACCGATGTAAACGTTAGGCAACTTCATGTCAGAACTGTTCTCCTTATTCTTGATGTTATTCAATAGCTGAACTGCATCAATCAAACCAGTACCCATCTTACCGATGTACTTAGAAAGGCTTACAATTTCAGGAGAAGCACCTACTGTAGTGTGATTCATATAATAAGTCTTGGTAGCACCACCTGTATAGTAGCCATCCAAGTCTTTAACCGATCTCTTCATCAGGCTTACGAAGTCGGCCGCACGGTAATGACGGTGCTGCTTAACTGCGTACGACAAGCCAAGAGCAGCTACACCCGATACGTGAGGACAAGCCATAGAAGTTCCTTCCATATATCCGTAAGCAGGCTTACCGTTCTGAATCATAGTAGAAAGAACTGCACCCTTCTGCTCGGTAGTTTCAGACCAATACTCATCTTCAGCCTCGCCTACCTTACCGTAATATTCCAAGTCGCCGCCCGGAGCACTCAATGTAACGAGTGTACCGTAGTCTGTATAGCAAGCAGGAGTAAAGTCGGCAGCTACAGAAGATACGCATACACACTTAGAGTAAGCTCCCGGAAAAGCCGGATTGCCTGCATACTCGTTACCAGCAGCGAAGATAGCGATACCGCCATCGATAACTCCGTTAGGAGAACCTGCGTGATTGATAAAGTAATCGAGCGCTTCTTTTTCCAAAGGATAAGTTTCTGCCCATTCCTTTTCGGTTGCAGGACCCGGAGTATATCCGTTGATGATGCTCGACTCAGAAGAGTTGTAACCCCAGCTACACTGAAGAATAACCGCTCCGTTATCGGCAGCATATTTGATAGCTCTCGCCTCGCCTGCCAATGTTACGCTGTTCTCGCCAGAGAATACCTGACAAGACATAATCTTAACACCAGAGTTAGGAGTTCCGTCGCCACCTGCTACACCACAAACACCGATTCCGTTGCCATTTACTGCAGCTACGGTTCCGGCTACGTGAGTACCGTGACCTGTATCGTTAGAGTCTGTCCAAGTGATATCACCGCTATCAGTAACGAAGTTATAACCGTGGAGGTCGCCTTCGTATCCGTTGCCGTCGCCATCGGTCTGAGCGCCTTGCACGCTTTCGCCCGGATTACACCACATATTGGCAGCCAAGTCAGGGTGAGTATACATCACACCTTCATCGAGCACAGCTACGATGATAGAAGGATCGCCAGTACAAGTCTTCCATGCTTCTACAGCGTTAACGTCGCAACCAGCCTTAGCACCAGCTTGGTTCTTGTTAAGGTTCTCGAAACCATAATTTCCGGCACCCAAGTTGTTGTAGTGCCACTGATGAGACAAGCCCGGATCATTAGGAGTACCTTCGGCTATAGCGCGAGATGCCGCTTTAGCCTTTAGTGCTTCTTCATTAAGATAGATACGTTTGCTGTCGGTTTTATACGCACGCTTAATGCGGCCGTTAGTCTGCACCTTTGAGATTTCGCCAAACTGGTTGAGGCGTTCAGCGGCAGCTTTCAGGTCGGCACCCTTATTAAATTTAACGGTGTACCACAGGTGAAGACCAGCTTCGCGGGTACGAGCCTCTGTTTTGGCGTCTACAGGGAACACACGTGTGAAACTGTAGCTACCCAAGATGTTGAGTACCTCGTCGGTAGAAGGGATTCCCGAACGGGAAGCCTTGCCAGAACGAGACTAGCTCAACTGCGCTTGGTCGAGGATATCGCTCATCTCCGGGCTAAACTTAATCAGCAGCTCACCAGCCTCTGCATCAGCAGGGATGATGACTTCTGAATTGCCTTCGGAAGAGCCGAGGCTCGACAGGTTGTCTGTACAACCTGCCAAAGCCAAAGCGACCATTGGTATATAGAATAACTCTTTCTTCATTGTTTAGTTCTATATTTTTAGAATTTTTCTTTTTTCTTGTTTTAGTAACGTATTCATTATCTCTAGTACAAGGCCATAACAGAACCTTCTTCTACATCGCCTGCGGCAACGTATGCACGGTAGTAAAGCGGATAAGCTACACCTGGAACATTCCACTGTGTACCAGGATCGGATGTTCCGTAGTAGTAGTTGAGGCTGAAGTTTTCTTCTGTCATGTTAGAGAAGCCTACTGCCTGACCAGTACTGTTCTTACCGCGTGGCTGCTGATTGAATACCATGATAGCCGGACTCCATTCTACCAAGTGCGGGTGGAAAAGAATCCAATTAGGCACTTCGCCAGTGAAGAAGTTCAAGTTGACAGAGAAGCGGCGGCAGTTAGGCAACACGCGAGGCACATCAGGAGGACAAACCTCTTCGCATACTACAGAACCGTCTTTGTGCTTGCAGGTTTCAGGATTATCCCAGCCTGAGAGCAACCACTTACATGTATCGCCCACCAACTTATCACGGTAATCTGCCTTGTCTTCAGAGAAGTCGGCTCTGCTGTAACGAGTAGCTTTACCTGCTGCTTCAAGAGCGTCGGTCATTTCTTTATCGGTAGGAAGCTCGCCTTCCAAGAAGCAGTAAGACAATTCCAACACGTTCAGTTTTTCCCAAGTGAGGAGCTTCAAGAGCGCCTGACGATCGGCTGTACCTGCGCTTACTTTACCATAAAGACCGATAGTGTTGTTATTGTAAACATAGTCGCCATCACCGTTCTTATTTAATGTAGACAAGTCGATAATCACATCGTTACGACGCTGTGCGTAGAATGTGAAGTTACGCAATTTAGGGAAGTTGGTTTCATTAACTACGTTGGTAATGTCGGACAACTTATTGAAGTTGTTACTTACCAAGTTGAGCGATTCTAGGCTCTGTCCGAACTTAGCGAAGTTAGCAGGCTACTTAGTCATACCGTCCGCCTGAACAATCAAGTTCTTGAGGTACTTCAATTCGCAGATTTCCTCGCCCAACTCTACTTCACGAATCTGGTTATTTTCGTTAGAAGCAAGAGAGAATGTCTCAAGGAACTTCAGGTTACGCACTTCCTTAGGAAGTTTTTCGCCAGTATTCAAGTTGAACATGCTGAATTTAACAGAACGAACACGGCCCAAAGCTTCGGGATGCTCCTTAACGAAGGCATCGGTAGACTCCCATAGGCTTACGCTACTCCAGTTACGCATATTGTCGCTGGTATCGAAGGTAGCCATGCAACCCAACTTCTGGTTAATCATGATGATAGACAATGAGTCTCCGGCACGATTATCTTCAATCTTAAGAGCTGGTTTCTGACGTACTGTCAAAACAACTTCTCCAGTAGGATTGCCGTTAGTATCGACCAACTGATCTTCTGCGTTTACAGGAACCAAGTGTACCTTAGCAACACGTGTTACAGGAACGATGTTCATAGCCCAACGGAACTTGAAGTTAACGCTACGTGGACGGTACTTCTTATCTAAAACGCTACCCAAGTTAGTACCAACCAACTTGTTTTCGTCTTTGCTGTTCAAGAGCCAACCTTCGAGTTCCATTGTGTTGTCGGCTTTGCTGTTCAAGAGACAACCTTCGAGTTCCTTTGTGTTGTCGGCTTTCTCTTCTTCAGTCAAATCGCCTTCGTAAGAATACTCTATTTTACCAATCTTACATTCTACGTTGGCAGAGATTACGCTCTGGAAAGAACGGTTGTCGTAAGAATCAGTATTCTCAATTTCTACGGTAGGCTCTTTCAAGAAAATCTGCTTGCCATAACCAAACTGAGTAACTGTAAGCTTGCAGCGCTGACCGTTGGCACCCACGAATTGAAGTTCGGTGCTACGGAGCGTGTTAGAAAGAGTAGAATCCACCTTGATGGTACCATCTACAGAACCCACGCCATTGGCAGGCGAAAGCATCAGCCAAGGTTCAGAGGTGCTTGCCACCCAGTCTTGCGAGGCTGATACGGCAATCGACTCTGTACCGCCCTGGGGACCTATTTCGATTTCTTGCTTGTCAAGGGCAAGGCCTCCAGGGATTTCGATACCGTCATCATCGCTGCAGGCTGTAAAAAGCCCTGCAGCAAGAACGATACCTAATGTCAATTTATTAATATATTTCATATTACAACTTTCTTATTGGGTTTAATTTTCAAGATCCAAAGCATCGCAACCACGGATATCCTGAGTCTTATCGTAGAACAACATGTACATACCAGCCTTGATGTACGGACAAACGCTTGTTACATCGATAGAGATGTTAGGATTGTCGGCAATGTTAACGATATACAGGTGCGAAGTCAATGTTTCTTCTACCTTACGGATATCGTTAGAACCAATCTGGAACTGAATCAAGCTTGGACAAGTAGTGATTCCTGTAGGCCAAGTACGCAGGCAACGCTGGTCGGTAACCTCATCGCGCTGGTGGTTGATGGCGAACGCACGGAGGTTGGCGCTGTTCAACGGCTGTGTAGGTACCTCACTGAAGCAGTTGTAGCTCAAGTCCATATTAGTTATGTGCGGCAATGTAGTTGAGCGGAAGTCATCAGACAGAGAAGTCAGCTTGTTGAATCGGAAGTCGATTACCTGCAAGAGGTAAGCTTTCTTTCCTGTGATTGAGCCCTTAGGAATAGTACGCATCTGGTTGCCACTCAAGTCGAGCGTAGTGATAGGAGAACCTGCAGTGAACAATTCTGAAGGGAACTTCTCTATCTTGTTGTTCGACAAACTGATGGTAGCTGCATTGATACCTTTATAAGTACCGTTGCTATTGTCTACGCCTGTAATCTCATTATAAGAGAAGTCTACAGAACCCATCTGACGGATAGAGCTTGCATCGAAGATGTTAGGAATCTTAGTCAGCTTGTTGTGAGCGAATGTCAGGCTTTCTACGTCGTCGGTAAACGCACAGAGGTTGGCAGGGATTTCTTCAATCTGGTTATTGTTCAGATAAAGAGATGACAAAGACACTCCTGTACCGAACGGATGCAACTTCTTGATATTGTTATAAGCCAAGTCGAGCAAACCGAGGTTAACCATCTTGCTAAGAGCTGATGATTCTGGGAACTCTTCGAGGTTATTGTAGCTCAAGTAGAGAATCTGAACGGTCTTACCTGTCTTTTCTTCTGCCAAACGAGTCCAGTCTTTTCTTAACTGTTCGGCTGATATACCTTTGCATCGTGCCAAGTTCATTGCCTGCAATGCAGGAAGGTTGTAATAGAAATCTGGCAAGCGAGAGATCTTAGGACAGTTATAAAGCTCGATATCGGTAAGGTTTGTCATTTTATCCCATGCCTCTTCTGTAAATTCTTCAGCGAACTTGCCGTAAGTAGCGTCGTCTGCATTATAGAACTTAGCACAAACCTCATCAGAAGTGATAGATGAGTTACCGATGTAGAACTGCTGCAACTTAGTAAGACGGTAGATTGCCTTAGAAACACCGCTGATACGGTTAGTCAATGTTCCAATCTGAGCATCTTTCAAGTTGATGCGTCCGTCTTTCTTGATTCTGTTCTTTGCTTCAACCTTAGGATCTGAATTAAAGCTTTCTACAATCATTTCAGACATGAAAGCACGTGGGTCGTATTTCAAGAACTTGTTTTCGTAATCGTGACGCATAGCGTTCTTCTTGGCAGCATCCAGATTAGTAGCATTATATTCGTTGAAGATGTTAGCACCAATCTTTTCGTCGTGCGAACCAAGGTTGAATACCTGAAGTTCTGTAAGCTGACCGATAGCGTCGGGCACGATACCTTTTGCACCGAAACCTGCGATAACGAGACCGATTACACGTCCGTTGCTGTTAAGAGTAACACCCGGCTGATCGCCCCACATATCGAGTTCCTTGTTGAAGTTCCAGTTAGCGCCCTTGAAAGTAGCGTCGCCATAGAAACTCCAGTCTTTACCGTTCAGTGATTCCCATATAGCCTTCAATGCTTCATAGTCCTTGATATATTCTTTAGTCTTAGAGAGCAATACAGGCACCTGAGCATCGTCAGTAATCTTATTATCCTTAACGACGAATGACTTACCGTTAACGGGCTGAGTTTCGTACTTGGTCTTAACAGCACCAGTCTTACCGTATGTAGTATAAGATGTAACCTGATAAGTACCGGCAGGAAGCCATACAGTAGTATCGCAATATGCGGTACCTATCTGCATATACTTATCGTTAGCGTTATCCGGGTTCTGATGCTCTTCGCTCATTTCTTTATACTTCACCTTCATGTTAGGGAAAGTACAGTTTGCTCTAGTTAAGAGGTTAGTTACGTTTACGTCAATCAAGCGGATGTTAGAGAAAAGGTACTCACCCTCACCGGCGCGAGACTTCTGCCACTCTTTCACAAGATTGAACTTAACCTTACCACGCTCTACAGCCGAAACTGTAAGATTCTGTACAGTCATACCGCCACCTATTACATTGAAGGTGTTATCGGCAGAAGATGCCAGCAACTCCTCGTCTACAGCGTCATACAGATAGAAACCGATGACGGTGTAAGTACCAGATGTAAGTTGCAGTTTTTCACTTCTCAAACCGTACTCTGCATTCTCTGCATTATAAGAATTGAGCACCAATGTCTGAGATACAGTAGTACCGTTATGCTCCATAACAACCTTGATTTTCTTGGCATCATCCAATTTCTCAAGTTTGTCTATGGCAGCGGCACGTGTTTCGCTCGACGAAGCTTTCTTGATGAGCTTGAACTGCACAGATCAGTATGTGATGTCACGGCACTCGTTGTCAGCGTCAGGGCAGCTTGTCACTACCATGGTAAACGCAGCTACCAGGAGCAACAAAAATGCCTTGCTATATTTTTCGAATATCTTCATTATTTCTTAATGCTTCTAAATCCCATATTAGTAATAAAGACTACACGTTGGCAAACGCCGTTAGCATCGTTAAAGCCGGCAAAGTAAGGATATTTAGCGCCATCGGCAGAGAAACCGATATAAAGGCCCTTTTCGTCCTGACCCAATTCCATCTGTTCTACGGCTATCGGATTAGCTTCACCGTCGTAGATAACTACAGAACCTTTGCCTTCGCTTGGATTCCATCCATCCATCTGCGGATAGATACATACATAGCCACCCCAAACAGTTGCGTCGAATACTTCTTTACCTGTATAGCTGAAGAAGCCTTCGGCATACGACTTATAGTCTTCGTTTTCTGTCAAAGCGCATTCTGCATCCATGCCCATGCTTGTTACAAGAGGAAGCTGAACTTCTGCTCCACCATTGCTCTTTTCTTTCTGAACGATGTTCATCAAGAAGTAACGGTCGTAGTCGCTCTTAACAGTAGTGAAGTCTTCTTCCAACATATCGTCAGTTCCGTTTCCTAAACTTTCGAATACGCTTTGTGGCAAAGCATAAACAAAGAATTCACGGCTACCGCTAGCCAAAGGAGCTACAGTAAGCTTCATGTCTCCCTTTTCGCCTTGCAACTGAACAGCACCCACCATGTCTTCTCTCAACCCCCAATCGCTTGTTTCGAACACTACAAGCTGGTATGCGTCGTTCAGTGTAGAAAGTTTAAACGGAACGAATTTGTTGAATGTAAAAGCGTTTGTAGCGTCATTATTCAGGCTTGAACCATTCTGAGTATATACCGCACCGTCCATAGATACATTCCATACAGCCCACTGATTAGAAGTAGGATAAGTGATATCCATAATATCAGCTGTCATACCGTCGAATATAACAGGAACTGTTACGGCAGCCTTACCATCTTCTGAAGTGAATGTGATAGTATAGTTGTCATCCTTAGCTACAGCGTACTTAGCGCTAAGACCAGCGTTTTCCTTGAAAGCTATACCGCCTTCGGCTTCATTGTTAGGTGTACTTACCATGAAACCGCCTTCAATGTCAGCCCATGCCGGAGTATTAGTAACTGCGAAACGATAGTTAGCCTATACATAGAATTTGTTGTAGATAGGCTGACCTGCGATATTCTTGTAACCTACAGTAAGACCTGTTTTAGTAACGTCGATTTCTTCATTTTCGGAAGTCTTAACGTATACCTTAAGTTCATAGCCTGCAGCCGAACGGCTAACTTCGGCAACAGATATTTTCTGACCGCCCATAGTAAGGTACAACTGAGCCACGCTCATGTTCTTGCTTTCTTCGTCGGCAGTAAGTTTAACCTTTACAGTCTGCTTACCTGCAACACCGTTAAGCACGAATGCGGTATTGTCGCCCTGTACCAACTTACACCAAATGGCAGAAGAAGAAAGGCTCCAGTTCATGTTGGCATCGAAAGTGAAGTCAAGCTCGTCGCCAGCAGCACCTGTGATAGTCTGCACCTGTGGGAACACAGGAGTTAAGGCATCGTCGTCATCGCTAGAGCAAGCGGTGAACACGCTCACTGAAACCAGCGCCATAAGTACGAGCCAATATTTTGAAATCAATGTTTTCATATTGCTTAGTTATAATTTTAAAATCCTTGTTCTTTTAATTTCTCTGCTTCAGCATCACTAATCCATTCAAACATGGTAATGAAGACACCTACATTACCGAAGCTAGAGCCATCCTTATTATCCACACTCATACTTACATACTGGAACACGTAGTTCTGGCAAGTATTATAATAAGAGGTGTAAACAGAAGGCTGACTGATGCGCAACTTGACGTCGCCATAGATGGTACCGACCGCCTCGCCTGTAGGACCGGCTATCTGATCATCCATCTCAACCTTGGGTTCCAACGGGTTATTGGTGTTGAACTTCAACTTCAGGTTGTATCCATTATAGTATACATCCTTAAGAAGCACTGTGTTCTCCTCTCCTTCTACCACTTCGGTCTTGATCAAACGGTTTTTTACGTTATTCAAGTATTGGCT
>ENA-ORHV01000140-ORHV01000140.1-human-gut-metagenome-genome-assembly--contig:-NODE-140-length-10519-cov-4.58553_pt1 | contig 10519 bp, 18 predicted proteins | sample MGYA00243081_ERZ508731 | MGnify/ENA primary metagenome ERZ508731 (study PRJEB26277, sample SAMN04329842) | human gut metagenome | biome: human-associated habitat | host: Homo sapiens | place: USA...
GTAAGCAATACTTTACGAGTATAAAAAATAATCCCCACGAAATTTCTACTGACCCTGGATTTCGCCAATTCAGTGGCTTTTTTTAAGGCTTTTGAAAAAGCCATAAATATGTATCATACTTCATTGTTTTTCAACTATTTGACAATTCCAATCTCCGGTGTGAAAAAGTAATTTTGCACACATGACCGGATGGAGTTGAAAATGTGAAAGAAATTTAAAAATTCGGTATTCCCCATCGGGATAAAAAAAAGGAATCGAACCCGGGATACAAAAGGCAATTCGAACCTGAGAAAAATGGGATTTTTATGGCTTTTCCACAAGTCCCTCAAAAAAGCCACCGAATTTAACACTTCGCTCCACGTCCTCATGCCATCCGGTTTTGACGAAACAATTGAATGTAAACCTCAAAAAACAAAAGTGATGAAACAGGGAACAATGATCATTCTGTTTTTCTTGTTTATATCGAATTTGTTGAATTATGGTGAGGCTTCGGTATTGATGCGGATATCCATCAATGGAGTCTATGACGATGTACGTATCCAAAGAAGCGTGCCCCTGAACTTATGGAACGCCGCCAAAGGATGCAGTAAAGGCAGGGACAGGGCATCAGTGGCACTGAACGCCTATATTGCCGAACTGCACGCATGCGCCTTGGAAAAACACAAGGAGCTGGTATTGGAACAGGCCCTGATTACCCCGAAACTGATCCTGAAACGTGTCTTCGGGAAAGACACCGGAATGCGTACACTGCTCGGTACCATGATGGAAGGCATCGGGGAAATGGAAACACTGGCAGGCATAGACTACTCTCCCGTCACGATCAACCGGTACCAGAACGTGGTGAAGAAATAGCAGCGCCTTATCCCCTCTTATTATGGCATGGAGGATATCACCTTCCATGAGCTGACACCGGAGTTCATCCGTGCGTTTGACATTTACCTGAAAACGGAGGGGGGACTGTGCCGTAACACGATAGTCCGTTAAATGAAATGTTTCAAGAAATTTACCAACATGGCATTGGCAAAGGAATGGATGCGCAAGAATCCCTTTTACGGTTACAAGATGGAGCAGGACGAGACCGATCCGGTATTCCTGACCTACGACGAGTTGCAGACCCTCATGAAAAAGAAATTCACCATCCCACGGCTCGAGCTGGTCAGGGACATATTTGTCTTCGCATGTTTCACCGGTCTGGCGTTCTCCGATGTCGACACTCTGAGTGGTGAAAACCTGGTACAGGACAATCTCGGGGACTGGTGGATAAGGAAGGGAAGGATCAAGTTGGAACACCGCAGAAAAGCGTCTTCCATCAGCAACATCCCGCTGCTGCCCGTTCCACTGGCCATATTGGAGAAATACAGGGAACATCCGGTCTGCATAAAGAAAGGATGCTGCCTGCCTGTCATGTGCAACCAGAAAATGAACAGCTACCTCAAGGAAATCGCCGATTTCTGCGGCATAAAGAAAAACCTGACCACGCACGTGGCCAGGCACACTTTCGGGACGACCGTCACGCTCGCCAACAATGTACCCTTGCAGGACGTGTCCGTCATGCTCGGACATGCCTCCACACGCATGACGCAGCATTATGCGCGGGTCATGAACAGCAGCCTGAAAGAGGCGATGAACAATGTGAAGGAACGTCTGGCGCAATAGACGTACGACACACCATTAAAGCCGTCCCCGGAGGATGGCTTTTTTTGTATCAGGACAGTTCAGGAATAACTGCCATTCTTTCAATTTCTTACCTGCAAATATAGCCCTTTGCCGGGTTGATTGCGCAAGGCGGCCCCTTTCAGGGGCTGGTTGGCTAAAAGAAAATCATCCTCGCTTCGCTGCGGTATTTTCTTTTGCCAAGCCTTGCGCAATCCCCGGCAAAGGACAGTCCGGCAAGTAAGAAACCGAAAAACCGGCTCCACGGAGCCGATAATGTCAAACAAACTAAAAAAAATGAAGGTATGAACAGAGAAACGACAAGCAAAGTCCACAAAGGACAGCAGGGTGCCAATCCGAAAATGAGAATGTTGGTTTATCGGGAAAGGAGCTATCCCGCACGGGAGGTGCAAGGCAGGGACGGAAGCTATACGGTTGCCGCAGACAGCCTGGTGCCGGAACTGCTGGACGGCATCGGAAGCCATGATCCGGCAGCTTTCAAGCTGGACGAGGAAATCGCCTGCTATTGCTCGGACGAGGAAATCCAAAAACTGGCGGACGAAGAACTGGTAGAAATAATTTATGAATGGCAACGGTTATGACTGAAACAACAACAGCAAAGGTCCGGGAAGAACAAGTAACGGGCCTTACCGCAGAGAATGCACACCGGGTCACGATGATCCGGGAAAAGGGTACGGACCATCCTCCCGTACCGTTCCATTTCAGAAAGGAGCATCATGGAACGGGCAACTACGTACACCTGTACGGAAATCCGGAAGACCGCAATGAATTGCATTCCAGGGACTTCAAAGACTGGGAAGCCGTAGCGTTCAAACATCCGGGCTATCTGGAGGATATGTGGAAACAGGCTTGCGACGCATACGCATGGAGTTCCTTCGACCCGGAGATTCGTGGCGAGACGGACATCATGATCTACGGGGAGGAGCTGCACAACGACCTGCAACTCATGCAGGAAGAGGAACGGGATACATACATCGCCGCCTACCGGCAAAAGCTGTCCGCCCAGCTCTCGGCCCTCTCACGCTGCGCCAACCCGATGGTGACGGGACGGGGCGGATTCGATTACCACAGGCAGGAGAATACGAACAGAAGCTACCGGAACCGCTACGAGGAGTTCCGCAATTGGCGGCAAAAGGTTCTTGAAGCCGTCAGACGGAAAAAGGAAGCCGCACGACCGGAGGAAGAAAAACTGGAAAAGGCGTGGCAGACGCTCAAACGCGACAACAGGCGCTGCGCCGCCACAATCCACGGGATTGATACCGGACTATGCCGGGGTTATAGCCGTGCCCTGTTCGTCAGCAGCATCCTGAACAAGGTATCCACCTTCGCCAATCACGGGGAAGTGGAAATCGTCCGCAGGGCCGTGGACTTCATTTCCGAATATAACGCAAGGGTAAGGAAACCCGTCATCACCCCGAGAAACAAATTCTTCCAATTGCCGGAACTTGCGGAACGGATGCGCGAAAGGCTGAAAGCGGTGCAAAGACGGGAAAACAAGGAAGTGCCGTTCGAGGGCGGGACACTTGTATGGAACTATGGGGAAGACCGCCTTCAGATCCTGTTTGACAGGATTCCCGAAGACAACAGACGAAAGGAACTGAAATCCTCCGGATTCCGCTGGTCACCCAGAAACAAGGCATGGCAACGGCAGCTCACCTCCAATGCCCTCAGTGCCGCCAAGAGAGTGTTGAACCTTCAAAACATCTGAACCATGAATAACGACAAACTGAAATTCGTAGTCGATTCACGCAGTTTTGACGGCAGCTGCGTGACCACCATGTCTGACGGAATACACGGCGACTACCATCATGAGACACTGGAGGAACTGAGGGACAGGGAAAAGAACCCGTACCTCACAGCCGTGTCCGGAAATACCGTCCGCAAGAGGATACGCATCCACCTGCAATCCCTCTGCGCCCCGTTCAGTGAGATTACGGAAGAAAGATATTTCGACTACATGGATGTCTTGCCCCCCATCCGCCATACCCGGAATTTCTTTTTCCTGGGAGAGCCTTATCATGCGGACATCTACCGGTTCTGCTTCCGGGCGGGCGGACGCTACTTCACGGGACTCCGCTCCGTTACAACGCCAAGAAAGGAACAGGAAAGGCAGATGGACAACCAATACCGAAACATTACCTTCAATGGAGTCATCCTGAAAGAAAAGCTGATGGTAAGCTCAGACCACGCACGGCATGCCTCTATAATTTAAGTTCCTTATCTGTTTCTTGACATAAATGGCGAGAAGAAGTTCATCTGCAACCTGATGAGAGGAACGGACGAATCGTCAGGCAGGGATGTAAGGCTGGAAACCGCCAAAATCCTGCGAAGCCTGCGCCGTCATCATTTCCTCTACTTCTCCGGCTATGAGGGAAACGACGATATGGACAAGTTCCTAGGCGAAGTGATGAAGAAAAAGCACACCCTGCTGGCAAACGGCAACTTCCTCCAATATCCCGTGAACCGGGAGTCCGTGTCTTTTACCGGAACGGTCAGGGAAACAGGCGAGCCGTTCTTCTTCCGGATTTACGACAGGGAGCTGTTCCTGCACCTGTTGTACGTCCTGAGAGGCATCAAAAGGGAAAATGCTAAAATATAACGTGACACATAACGACGGTATGGCGACTGTCTTACCGACCCGTCACCATACTAAAATAACAATGAAATCATGAGAACTGTGACCGATGAATCGTTGCGACGCAGGCTGGCCCGTCTGGAGTCGGCCCGGGAAAGCGAAAAGGCACGCCTGAGAAAAGTATGCGGCGGCATCCCCTGGGGAGCCGGGATGAGGCGTACCAAATGTACCCCCTCATTCCGAAGGGAGGACGAACTGATTGGGAAAATCAAGGCGGTGAGACAGCAACTCTCCCAAATGTCCGCAGGCGGTGACAATCACACGTTAAAAGAAACAGGCAGGTGAATGCCGGCCAATTAACTTGCAAGTCAATAATTTTAAAACCAGTTACGAATATGAACACCCGATTGGCTATAATCCGTTCAGAGGGAAAAGAACATCTCTGTTACCGGGAAGAGGAATGTTTTGTCGATGTATCCTATCCGATGGTGACATTTACCAAAGGGGAGGATGATTTTGAAATTGCCAAATGCGACCATCCGTCCATGGAAGAGACTTTCCTGTATCAGGAAAGCCGTCTCTCAATCGTGATTGAAATGTACCATAACGGCTGGCCGGCATTGTCTCTGAAAGATCCCGTGACCCATGAGATATACACGGTCCTGACGGTCAACTTAGAAGATAAGGCGGCATTCTCACTGCCTGACAGGGCATTCGTGGACATCAACAACAATCCTGATGCCATGGAGTTCCTTCTGTCTAACAAATTGGCTGAGGATACAGGTTATAGACGTCAGAGCGGCTGAGTAAGCTACCCGATGGTCACACTTAACCTTCCGACGTTTTACAGGCTTGACCCACATGCCTTTAGCGCAATATTGAATATCCGGTAATTCTTCCGGGCAATGAATCTGGTATCAACAATCAAATGGAAAGAATCATGAAAAGATATGACATAAGAGTAAGGTATTCCTTCGAGGGCACTTACACGGTAGCGGCAGAAGACCGCGATGAAGCAAAAAGAATGGTAAATGACGATTGCGGTCTTGTTTTGGGCGGCGATATCCACACGACACGCGATGACGATGAAGTGTTGGACTGGGATTTCTGTATCCATCCCGACACGCGGATTCTCTCCTTGCAGGAAAGAGGCGGAAAAGGAAGTTTACCGTCAGAAGCCGTTGATTTCAGCGGCAGGATCAAGGAACTGCGGGGGGACATCATCGACGCGATACGGCAGTTGCTCCATGCTCACTGCGTGAAAGAAATTCGTCTTCCGGAAGAGGATTATGATCCGGTCTGGGTGATATGGTTTGGCAAGAACGGAGAACCATATGAATGCAGGGTGACAGGACTCCGGGTAACGGCGGACAGCCTGACCGTCCTTGCCGAAGAGAAAGAAAGCGGTGACGAGGTGCAGTGTCACAGCCCGTTTGAACTCGGCGCGAAGAACATAGACTGGCTTCATGAGATGTATGAGGCTGTGTGGCATCAACTGAGAGAAACAAACAATGTAGAATCACAAATAGAAGAACCATGAAATATCAAGCGGAAAATACCGTCTCCAGTTTCTTCTACTACATGTGGAACGCCTGGAGCGAGGAGGAATGCAAAACCGTGTATGGCGGCATGTACCCGCATGTCTGGGAAAAATGGTGCGTGGCGACTGACAAGGGCACATTCGGCGCGGCGGAACGGTTCTATCTGGAACTTTCGGAAGACAACCGCAGGCTTTTGGTGGAACGGGCCGTCTCGATATACGACGGACGAGGCCTCAGAAACAGGAACAGAAACATAAAAAATCAAACAGCATGCAGGGAAACATTATCAGTCTGATCTGCAACTCATGCGGTTGCGGTCAAACGGAAGCACAGGAATACCTGGACTCCGAAATCCGGTACCTGCGCGAATTGCAGGAGGCGGACGACCTGAGAGCTGGAGCCATGGAAACGGCCTGTCTCAACCTCGGTCTGGCCCTGGCCTGCCGGGAAATGTTTATCAACCGCCTCGCAGGGGCATAAAAAACTTATGGCTATGACTTATTTTCAGAACATACACTCTCTGGCGGACTTGAAGAAAGAATACCGCCGGCTGGCATTGGAGCACCACCCGGACAAGGGTGGTGACACCGCAATCATGCAACAGGTGAACACCGAGTTTGGAAGGCTTTTTGAGGCTTGGAAAGAAAAACCGGATATTCCCTCGACCTCAACCGGATATGAATATGACTATCCGGGAGCCACGGCAAAGGAATACACCAAGTATGTGTATAACGAATACCGCTGGAAAGGCCGCAATTACAAGGGGCAGCACGCTCCTGAAATCGTGGGACTGGTACGGGCATGGCTCAAGGAGACCTATCCGGGATACAAGTTCTCTGTCAGACGGGAGAATTGCCACTCCATCCATATCCGGTTGATGAAAGCGGATTTCGAGGCGTTCACCAAAGAGTCCGGAAAAGTTCAAGGCGATGTCAACCACCATCATATCCATTCAGACAAATCCTTGACGGACAGGGCAAAGGATGTAATGGTGAATATCTGCGATTTCATCATGTCGTACAATTTCGATGACAGCGACCCCATGACGGACTATTTTCACACCAACTTTTACCTGACGCTCGGAATCGGAAGTTACAAACAGCCGTACAAGGTGGAACCGCCCAAACTCGGCAGCAAAGACAAGCCGGAGATATTCAAGCATCCGGAAGGTCTGGCACACGAGGCAATGCGCCGGGCATTGGGCAAAGCGCGTTTCGGCTTCATCGAAAGCCGGAAGTATGCCGGGGAAATAATTCTGGGGGAAGACTGTTTCGGCTCACGGGGCGAAGTCTATTTTTGGCCGAAGGAATATTCAAGCGCAAAAATGGCCCAAAAACGCATCGACAAACTGGAGGAAGCCGGAATAAGGTGCGAACTCACCGGCTATAACGGAGGATACATCCGCCTGCTCGGATACACCCCTGAGATGAGAAATTCCCTGGAACGGGAACGTCAGGAGTATGCCGCCGCGTATCAGGCATGGTACTCAAAACAGAATTTAAAAACAATCTGATTCAGAAATTATGGATACAAACAATTTGGACAAGTGGTGGTACGGACTTCCGGAAAACACCAGACAGGCTATAGGAAACGATGGGATATGGGAAAAACTGGATATGCCGTCCCGTTCGGCGCTACACCGGTATTCCCGGCTTAGAATTTACGGAACGGCAAAGGACAGGGATGAGGAACGCACGCTGCTCAATGAAATCGCGTGCGGACTGGGCGACCTTGCCCTTGTCCGTAAAAACGGCATCGCTTTGGAGAAAATGTGCAACGGGAACGGGGAATTTTACGATGAATACCAGGAACAGTTCGACATATTATATGACAATTACGGACATACAATAGAAAATATAAGCTGGCCGGACTGGATCGGACATACAATTCCGACAAACAGGGAACTGGTCCGGTTATTGGAACATCACGGTTACAAGCGTATGGAAATCGATACCGACAGAAGAATCCCGAAAACTTTCTATGTTTTCCGTCGTGGGTTGCACATCAACGCAAGCGAGGACTTGTCTTACCACATCGTACCGCAACAGGACAGTTTCGGACTGGGGCGTTTTGCGGTATGCGCTACCAAAGACGGTGAAAGCTCCCAGCTGGGAACTGACTGTGCCCGGCTCTTTTTGAGGCGCTTCCTTGCCTTCCTGAAGGGTGAAAGAAGCGGGAAAGAGATTATAGATGAAATATGCAACAACCGACAAACTGAACGATAGTATGAAAGCAAAAGTATTCAAGTACAGGTCTGACGGGAATACCGTCGTGGCTCCTTATATGGAACTGGAACCGTACGCCGAGAATGTATATCTCTCCCTGTCTAGAAAGAACGAATATGGGAATGAGGACGATGACTGTTTCCATGTGGTCTGCCGGATTGAAAACGTTTATTTCTCCAGCGGGCAGTATTCACGCCGGTTCCTCAACGGAGAAAACCGCAGGGACGAAACTGCCGCCTATTGCAGGAACTGGATCGCGGATACGCTTCAGGGCGCGGAAAGAGGAGCCTTTGTCAGGTTGATCTCCGTCCGCGTGTTCGAGGCTCTCGGACTTGACACCACCCCCCTGGTGCAAGCCCGTGAGGCATACAAAAGGAGGCAGGAACAGAAACGCAGGGAACAGGAGGAGAAAGAGGCGGAAGAGCGCAGAGCGCGGGAAGAGCAATATCAGCGGCTGCTCGATGAACAGAAACAGAAATTCCTGGACGGGGAACGGATCACGGGAGGAATGTTCCTTGAAATCACCGGAAGGGACGGTTTTGACATCCATATCAGAACCAAAGGGACATTCAACAGGCATGTAAGAGGCATTGACAGGAACGGAACCGTCAGTTACCGGAAAATCAAAGGTCTCCGGACTCCGGACTTTACCGGATGCCATAAGGCCGTGGGCGATTATCTTGCATTTATAACAACAAGAAAGGGCAAATAATAAAACCTGGCGGTAACGGCGTGCTCCATGCGGCTGTTACCGTTGCCGGCTTCCGGACTCACAACTTACGGTTCAGCGCCATCGCCATCGGAAACATAAACCGGTTATAGGCCTTGAGCTTTTGCAAATTCAGCGCATATCCGGCATAGGGGCTGGTCAGATCGGTATAGAAGAATACATCGGTAAATCCCGCGTGTTCCTCCACAATTTCACCATCCAACGGAATCTCCTCCACATTGAACCGCTCCAGAGGCAGCTCTTCCAGACGGGCATGCTCCGCATTGCCCAATACGTTCAGGTTGCGGTTAAACAGCACGAATCCTTTCTTCCTGTAATCCACACGCATACCATACGGACGCTCCACAAGGAAAGCATCCGCCGCTTTCTTTATATAGTTTTCCATGATCCTGAAATTAGAAACTGCAAAAATACACCATTTGTCCGGCAATGGCGAACAAATCAGGAAGATTATCTCCGGAAGCCATACAAGATCCCGCAACAAGGAACAACCGCATATTTTATTTCCCACCCTGCAAAGGTAGTCCCGTGTCCTGTGTACCCGTACAAGGTCAGGCCCCTGCGGGGTTGGCTGAAAGAAAATCATCCTCGCTTCGCTGCGGTATTTTCTTTCGCCAAACCTTGCGGGTACGGCCACGGGACTGTCAGGCAGGCGAGAAATAAAAATACCGGCTCCCGGAGCCGGACGTGTTTAACAGATAAAAATACAAAAGTCATGAAAATCCTGAATGAAGAACATTTCGAGAATGTAAGGCGCTATGCCGAATCCATCGGTGACACCTCGCTCCAAAAATGTCTGGAACGGTTGAAAAGCTGGGAAGAAAACCCTGACAGTCCCTGCGAAATCTCACTCTACTACGACCATGCCCCGTACTCGTTCGGCTTTACACAGCGCTATCCCGACGGAAGGACAGGTATCGTGGGAGGTCTGCTCTATCATGGAATACCTGACAGATCGTTTGCCGTAACATTGCAGCCGTTCCACGGATGGCAGATACATACCTGAAAAACATGAGACTCGACAATGACCGAAAAGCAGACTTCAGAACAGAGAATCCGAGGTCTGCTTTTTCATTTCTTGCTGTAAAGATAGCCGTTTCCCGGGCTGATTGCGCAAGGCGGCACCATTCAGGGGCTGGGTTGGCTGAAAGAAAATCATCCTCGCTTCGCTCCGGTATTTTCTTTCGCCAAGCCTTGTCGCAATCCCCGGCAAACAGGCCGGAAAGACACCAAGAAATAAAAATGCCTACCCATGTAGGCCGATGTTTTACTTAAAAAAGAACGGATATGGAAACACTGGATTATAACCGGCTGCTGCTTGTCTCTCTGTGGCAATACAACCACCATGGGGATGAAGGGCTGACTCCCGCACTTTTCGAGGAAACGTTCGGAAAGGTCTATGGAAGTCACTATTACGAAAAATGGACCGGCTGCTTCAAGCAGAATCTCTGGGACATGATTGCCTATTTCAGAAGCGAGAAGGAGAACGGACAGAAGTTCTGTGATATGGTTGCCCGCCAGGTCAAATTGTACCAACAAAAACGCTCTCAATATGAAGTACGGTAATTTTTATGATTTGGAAAGCCTGACTCTGCTCAACAGGCATGAAGGGTGTGCCTGTTCCATAAAGGAGTGCGACGTGGAGAAGGTGAACCGGCTGATTTCAAGGATGCGGGAGGACAGGGAAAGAGTCAGTTTACCGACCGCAGGGGCTGTCGTCACTTAAACTACCCGTGGCGGTGACTATTATCCTCAGGCAAACATTGTAAGGGTC
>ENA-ORHV01000141-ORHV01000141.1-human-gut-metagenome-genome-assembly--contig:-NODE-141-length-10401-cov-6.30978_pt1 | contig 10401 bp, 13 predicted proteins | sample MGYA00243081_ERZ508731 | MGnify/ENA primary metagenome ERZ508731 (study PRJEB26277, sample SAMN04329842) | human gut metagenome | biome: human-associated habitat | host: Homo sapiens | place: USA...
GCCACAACACCAAGGGGCCGAACTACTGCCACTTCCCCGCGAACGAAGAAGCCGTGTACGATTAAACCATCTTTAAGGGCCTGACCAGTGAGAAGATGGTGGTGCGGTTCCGCAAGGGGCGCAGCGTTACCGTGTGGGAGCTGAAAGACAGCAAGTACAAGCGCAACGAACCGCTTGACCTGCGTAACTATGCCACCGCCGCTTTAGAGATTGCCAACCCCGTGCTGGCAAAGCCGGAGCCGGGCATGGCGCAAAGACCCCGGCGGGCAGGCCGCCGCCGCATTACAGGAGGTATTTAATGGCTATTTTTTCAAAAGAAATGTGCCGGCAGAAATTGAATACATGGCTTGCGGCGGAGGAAAGTGTAGCCACCGGGCAAAGCTATCAAATCGGCACAAGAATGTTGACACGGGCAGACCTGAAACAAATCCGCGAGGAAATGGAATATTGGGCACAAAAATTATCCGAGGCGGAGGCCGAGGAAAAGAACGGCGGGCGCAACCGCCTGTACCACTTTGTTGCCCGTGATGTGTGAGGGAGGGCGACACCGTGAATGTATTTGACAGAGCCGTGGCCGCCGTGGCCCCGGTACACGCCGCCAAGCGGGCAGCCGCCCGCGCCGCGCTGAAAATCATTGACAGCGGGTACGGAAACTACGGGGCAAACCTGACCAAGAAATCCTTGCGAGGGTGGGAGTTTTACGGCGGCAGCGCCAAGGAAGATATTGAGGACAATATCGACATACTGCGCCAGCGCAGCCGCGACGCCTACATGGGAATCCCCACGGCCAGCGCCGCGCTGAAAACCATGCGCACGAATGTGATTGCAGGCGGGCTTATGCCTGCGCCGCAGATCGACGCGGAGTTTTTGGGGCTGACCCCGGAGGACGCCGAAAAACTGCAAGCGCAGATCGTGCGAGAGTTTGCCCTTTGGGCGGACACGCCGGTGTGCGACGCTGACCGGGTGGACAACTTTTACAAACTGCAACAGCTAACTTTTTTGAGTTATGCCATGAATGGTGACGCCATTGTGCTGCTGCCCACCAAGGAGCAGACCGGGCAGCCGTACAGCCTGCGGGTGAGGTTGGTGGAGGCTGACCGGGTTTGCAGCCCGGACGGCTTTGACCGGCTGGTGCCCTGCACGGTGCAGGGCCACGATGTGCATTGCCTTGTGCAGGGCGTGGAAACGGACGCCGACGGCATGGTGGTAGCCTACTGGGTATGTGACCGCCACCCGCTGGCAAGCAACGCCTACACCAGCGGCGGGCCGCACTGGACGCGGGTTGAAGCCTACACCAAGACTACCGGGCGGCGGAATGTACTCCATGTGATGAACCGGGAGCGGGCCGGACAGCGGCGCGGTGTGCCCATGCTGGCCCCGGTGCTGGAAGCCCTGAAACAGTTGGGCCGCTACACGGACGCCGAAATCACGGCGGCGGTGCTTAGTGCCATGTTTACCGTGTTTGTGAAGCAGGGCGTGGCAAGCGACGCCCGCCCGTTTGGCGAAATGCTGCCGCCGGATATGCTGATCGACGCGCAAGACCAAAGCAGCATTGAGCTTGGCCCCGGCGCTATACTGAGCCTAAACCCCGGCGAGGATGTGCAGTTTGCAGACCCCAAGCACCCGAACACCGGGTATGACGCCTTTACCAATGCGCTGATACGGCAGATCGGCGCGGCGCTGGAAATCCCGCCGGAGGTGCTGTTTAAGCAGTTCACGACGAGTTACAGCGCGGCGCGTGGTGCGCTGAACGAGTTTTGGCGCACTTGCAGTATGCAGCGTGATTGGTTCACCGATGATTTTTGCCAGCCGATCTACGAGGAATGGTTTGCCGAGGCAGTGGCGCGGGGCCGCATTGCGGCACCGGGCTTTTTTGCTGACCCGGCAATCCGCAAGGCATACACAGCCTGTGCGTGGAACGGCCCGGCCCGCACCAACCTGAACCCCGTGCAGGAGGTGGACGCCGCTGTGAAGCGTGTGGACGCCGGATTCAGCACGGCGCAGGAGGAAACGGCCACCATGACCGGCGGCGACTATAACCGCAATATCCGCCAGCGCGTGATTGAAGCCAAGCGCAAGCGGGAGGTTGACGAGATCACGAACCCGCAGGCAAAGCCGCCCGGCGGGCAACAGGAGGAATGACAATGCCTAAGAAGTTTTGGCAGTTTAGAAACCAAGCGGCAGACAACGCGGAACTGCTGTTGTACGGTGATATTTCGGACAGCAGTTGGTGGGGCGACGAAGTGACCCCCAAGACCTTTGCCGACGAGTTGAACGCGCTGGGGCCGCTGACGAGCCTGACGGTGCGTATCAATTCCGGCGGCGGTGATGTGTTTGCTGCACAGACCATTGGCAATTTGCTGGAACAGCACACCGCGCAGGTGACGGCCCGCATTGACGGGCTGTGTGCCAGCGCCGCCACGATCATTGCCTGCCACTGCGACAAGGTGGTGGCAGCCAATGACAGCACCTACATGATACACCCGGTACGGATGGGCATTTTTGATTTTGCCGACGCCGTGACCTTGCAGCAGTACATTGGTGCGCTGAATACCATACGCGAAAACATCCTGAACCTGTACACCAAAAAGACGGGCCGGGAAAAGGACGAAGTGGCCGCGTGGATGGACGCTACAAGCTGGTGGACGGGCGAGGAGGCTAAGACCAACGGCTTTGTGGACGAACTGGTGGACGACGGAGAGAAAACAGTTGTGGAGAACCGGGGCGGCCTGCTGTTTGTGAACAGCGTAAACATGAACCTGCCTTTTGATAAGGCACCCAAATTTGTACAGAACAGCGTGGCAGCAGCCCCCGCCGCCAGCGGTTTTGTAAATACACCGACCCCGGCGGAGCAGCCGGGAAGCAACAGCCATAAGGAGGACGCGAACATGGCAAACGAGATCAAGACCGTGGACGAGCTGCGCGGTGCTTACCCCGTGCTGGTTGACCAGATCGAACAGGCGGCGGCGCTGCGGGCTACCAATGCGGAGCGGCAGCGTATCCGCGACATTGAGGAAATGGCCCTGCCCGGCAGTGAGCAGATCACCAACGAGGCCAAGTACGATAAGCCCATGAGCGCCAGCGACTACGCCAAGGCCGCCATGAAGAACGCCAAGGAGCAGGGCGCGGCTTGGCTGAACACCATGCAGCAGGGCGCAAACGCCAGCGGCGTGAACAGCGTGGGCAGTGCCCCCGCCCCCACCGGCGGTGAGAAGCCCGACGAGTTCATGGATGCGCTTAAACGGCTTGGCAAGAAGCAATAAGGGAGAAAAAGACTATGAGCAAGGTATTGGAGAAAAAGACATATTACACCACGCACGACTAATTTATTGCGGGCACCACGGTAGGCATTGTGACCGCCGCCAAGGAGGCAGGCGCTGCGATTGCCGCGCATAACCTTGTGTTGCTGGACGGTGGCAAGGTAAAGCCCCTTGCCGCCGTGGATGGCAGCAACGCACTGAATGTGACAGGCCTGTACGGCATTGCCGCCGAGGACGCCGCCAGCGGTGAGGACGCGGTGGTTTACCTGACGGGTGAGTTTTTCGCGGCTGGGCTGGCCCTGCCTGACGGCGTTGCCGCCGCCGACATTGAAGTTGCCCTGCGCAACATCGGTATCTTTTTGAAGTAAGGAGGACACGAACATGGCAAACGAAGTAAACATTTATACCCCGCGCTATCTTGCGGAGGTAGTAAGACAGGCACCGCCTGTGCATACCTTTTTCCGTGACACTTTCTTTACCAATGTGAAGAAGTCTACCACCGAGCGCGTGGATATTGACCTTGTGAAAGGTGATCGCCGCATGGCGGCCTTTGTCCACCCGCGTGTTGGCGGCAAGGTGCTGAAAGCCAGCGGCTACAAGACCGAGAGCTACAAGCCCCCGCTGGTGAACCCCTGCGACATTACCACCGCTGACCGCTACATGACCCGTATGCCCGGCGAAGATCTGTACAGCGGTGAAACCCCTGCCCAGCGCAGCGCACAGCAGTTGATGGAGGAGTACAGCCGCCTGAACGACGCCACCACCCGCCGCGAGGAGTGGATGGCCGTGCAGGCCATTGTGACCGGGCAGGTTCCCGTTGTTGGCGAGGGCGTGAATGAGATCATCGACTTTGGCTTTACCAACACCGAAACCCTGCCCGGCACCGCCCAGTGGGGCAAGAGCGCCGCCAAGATCACCGACAATTTGGAGGACTGGGCCGACAAGGTGCTGACCAACGGCTTTGCCAATGTGGACATGGCAATCATGGGCAAAACCGCGCTGCGCAATTTCCTTGCGGACGAGAAGATCAGCAAAATGCTGGACAACCGCCGCGTGGAAATGGGCCTTATTCACCCGCGCGACCTGCCCAACGGCGTGAAGTATGTGGGCCACCTGAACAGCCCCAACATCGACATTTACACCTACGCCGAGGTGTACTTGGACGATTGGACTGACCCCGCCGCCCCCAAGACACTGCCCCTTGTGCCGGAGAACAAGGTTGTGCTGATCGCCAGCCACCCCGACTACATGATGGCCTATGGTGCCTGCACCTACATTGAGGATAGCACCCAGCAGTGGGTCACGGCACAGACTGACCGCCTGCTGCGCAGCTTTGTGAAGCACCAGCCTGACCGCCGTATGCTGGAATTGCAGGCCCGCCCGCTGCCCGTCCCCGACAAGGTGGACAGTTGGTTTGTTGACGCCGTTTGTTGATATGCACCCCCCTGCCCGGTGACGGGCGGGGGCTTTTTACTGTGGAGGTGAGAGCGTGGCACTGTTTGAACTAAAGCAGGATACAGGGAGCGGGGCGGCAGCACCGTGGGCACCGCCCACATTCAAGGACTGCGTGGCGGCGGATATTGACGCGGCCTTTTTTGAGGAAAACGAACACGCAGACCGCCACACCGTTGACGGTAAAGATGTGCTGATCGTTTTAGAGGACGACGATTTGCGCGAACATTCGGCGCATTGGGAGGCCGGGGCAAAGCAGAACTTTGACACCGGCCTATACACGGCGCACACCATCCTGTATATCCGGGTGGAGGACTACGGGCCGAAGCCGAAGATTGGCAAGCAGTTGGTGCTTGACAAGGGCACCAAGAGCCAGCGCACCTACACGATCAACCTTTGCCAAGAGGAAAGCGGCGTGTACCGCATGACGATGGAGAGGACACGGCAGTGAGCAATGTTACTTACAGCGCCGGGAACCTGACCATTACCGTTGCGGGGCTGGACACGGTAGAGCAGGCGCTTGGCGACCTGAAACGCAAGACCCCGGCGGCGGCCAAAGTGGCGATCAACGCCACGGCGCGGCAGGCGCGAAAACTGATGGTTGCCAAAGCAAAGACCCGTTACGCCGTGAACGCCGCAGGCAGGCGGCACCTGAAAGACCTTGTGCAGCGCAAGAAAGCCAGCAACAGCAGCTTGATGGCGGAGCTGCACATTGCTAAAATGCGCAACGACCTTGGCTATTTTAAGACCAGCCCGGCGGTGCCGACGCACTTTACCGGAATGGACTTTAAGGACGGGCCGAGCGTATGGAAAGCCAAGGTACTGAAAGCCAGCGGCATGAAAACCCTGCCCGGCGCGGGCGACATGAGCAAGGGCTTTTTGGTGAAGTTCAGCAGCGGCCATGTGGGCATGGTGCAGCGGCGCATTGGTTACAAGTCGAGCCATACGCGCACCGCCAAGGGGTACAAGCGCTGGACGAACGCCAAGGGCAATGTGGAAAAGCTGGTGACGATGGGCAGCCCCAGCGCCACCGCCATGCACCACACCATTTGGCCGGAGGTTGCGCCGAGCGTTGAAGAATACCTGCAAGAGCGGTTGCAGGCACAGGTTGAGCGAGTATTGACGAGAGCCGGAAAGAAGTGAGCCACCATGAGAAATCACCAAACGACGGCAGCGAGGGCGGACATTGGCCGCACCCCGCAGCTTTGCCAAGACGCGCTGATCGAAATGCTGAAAGAGCTGTTTGCGGGTAAGCTGTTTTGCGGCCAAGAGGGGCGCAAGGCACTGAAAATCTACAAACAGGACTTGCCCATACCGCAGAGTGATGATGCCGATGTGGACACCGACAAGGCCGAGGCACCCTACATTGTGGTGCGGATGACCGGCGGACAGATCGAGGACGACGACAGCCCGCAGACCGTGGACTTTAGCCTGATCGTGTGCGCCTATGACACCGGCCTTGACCGTGAGGGCTGGCAGGATGTGGCGAACATCAAAGAGGACATTATCCAGCGAGTATGCAAGGCCCCCTACTTTGGCGGCGCGTTTACCGTTTTGAAGCCGATCACTTGGGCGTTGCAGGAGGACGACACGCACCCCTATTACTTTGGAGCGTGTACCCTGACCTGCACGGCACCTGCCATGACGCAGGATGAACAGTTAAAGGAGTACCTATGACCAAGAAACAGGAGCAGGCCGCCGAGGCGGCCACCACCCCGGAGATCACCGGGGAAACCGAAGCAAAGACCGAACACAAGACCCCGTGCGTTTACTGCGGGCCGAGTGTGCGCGGCGTAGCGAGGCAGTACACCGTGTACGCCAGCGGCAACACCCCGGCGGCGCTGGATGAGTTTGTGAAGCAGCACAAGGCGGCCAAGCGCCAGCTAGTGCAGGTGGAACTCTGTGCACAGAAGCGCAAGGCGCTGCAAACGGCAGGAACGGCGGAAAGCATTTTGTACAACAAGATCAAAAACGAACTGTAAGGAGGAACAACCGATATGGCTACATACAAACATGGCGTATATACAAGCGAACAGGCCACCAGTATGACCGCCCCCGTGACCGGCACCGCCGGTTTGCAGGTGGTTGTGGGCACCGCGCCCGTGAATATGCTGGAACACCCGGAGCAGGCTGTGAATACCCCGCTGCTGGTGTACAACTACAAGGAGGCTGTGGCCGCCGTGGGCTACCATGACGACTTTGCCGCCTATACCCTGTGCGAGAGTATCAGCGCGGCGTTCAGCGTTGTGGGCACCGGCCCGCTGGTGCTTATCAATGTGCTTGACCCCGCCAAGCACACGGCAGACATTGCCGAAACCACCGTGCAGGTGAACAGCGGCGTGGCCGTGCTGGGCGTGGTTGGTGCGCTGCTGGACAAGCTGACCGTGAAAAGCGGCAGCACTGCCCTGACCCGCGACACCGACTACACGGCCAGCTGTAACAACGACGGCACCCTGAACATTGTGCCGCTGGCGGGCGGCAAGGCAGCCAGCGCCACCACCATGACCGTGAGCGGCAAGAAACTTGACCCCAGCAAGGTTAAGGCCGCCGACATTGTGGGCGGTGTGGACGCGGCCACCGGCAAGGAAACCGGCCTTGAGGTGGTGCGGCAGATTTACCCCAAGTTGTCCATGACGCCGGGTATTCTGCTTGCCCCGCGCTTTAGCATGGACGCCACCGTGGCCGCTGCCCTGCAGGCCAAGACCAAGGAGATCAACGGCGTGTTCAAGGCGGTGTGCATTGTGGACATTGACAGCACCGCCAGCGGCGCTACCAAATACACCGATGTGAAGCAGCGCAAGGAGGCGCAGGCCGTGAGCGACGCGAACGCCTATGCTGTGTGGCCCTGTGCCAAGGTGGGCGAGGTGGTTTACAGCGGCAGTTCCCTTGCCGCCGCCCTGACGGCCTACACCGACGCGGTGAACGCCGACACCCCGAATGTAAGCCCGTCCAACAAGACGCTGGCGATCAGCGCCGCCTGCCTTGCCGACGGCACCGAGGTTGTGCTTGACCAAGAGCAGGCCAACACCGTGAACGGCTTTGGCGTTGCCACTTTCCTGAACATGAGTGGTTTCCGCCTGTGGGGCAACAACACCGCCGCATACCCCGGCAACACCGACCCGAAAGACAGATGGTTCAGTGTGCGGCGCTTCCTTTCTTGGGCGGCGAACAGCTTTATCCTGACCTACTTTTCCAAGGTGGACAGCCCCGCCAACAAGCGGCTGATCGAGGCCATTGTGGACAGCGAGAATGTGCGCGGCAACGGCTTTGTGGCCCGTAGTGTGTGCGCCCGCTATGAGGTGATCTACGACGAGGCGGAGAACACCACCGCCGACCTGCTGGACGGCAAGATCACTTTCCCCCAGTACATTACCCCGTTCACCACGGCGGAGGACATCGAGGATGTTATCGAGTATGACCCGGACGCACTGACCGCGGCTTTGAGCTGATAACGGAGGTAAAGAGCCTTGATTTGCAACAATTATTTCCCGGAGTAATTCAACGACGCGAACGCCTACCTTGACGGTACGCGGATGATCGGCGTTGCCGCCAGCGTTGACCTGCCGGAGATCAACATGAAAACCGGCACCGTGGAGGGCTTTGGTATCGGCGGTGAGGTGGACAGCCCCACTATCGGCCAGTGGGAGAGCTTTGAACAGGCGGTGCAGTTTAACACGCTGTATTCCAGCGCGGTTGATATGCTTAGCCCCATGAGCGTGGTAAACCTGACTTTCCGCGCAGCGCAGCAGGTGTACGACAAGAGCGGCGGCTATGACTTTAAGGGCCTGCGCGTGGTCGAGATGGCCCGCGTGAAGAAGTTCAAGCCCGGCAAGATCGAAAAGAGCGAGGGCATGGAGGCCGAAGTCACGGTTGAAGTGACCTATATTATGATCGAGGTTGACGGTGAGCAGCTTATCGAAATCGACAAGCTGAACGGCGTTTACAAGGTCAAGGGTGCGGATATGCTGGCAAAGGTGCGCAGCCTGATCTAACCCAAACAACCCCAAGAGCATGAACCCGCCCCCGGAATGAGCCGGAGGCGGGTATGCTTTTATTTTTGAGAAGCACTGACACACTGAAAAGGAGCTGTACATTATGGCAGAAGAAAAGAATATGACCGTGGCAACCGAGGAGAAAACCGAGGCGACAGCACCCAAGACCGAAAACCAGTACCTTTTGAAGCTGAACCGCCCTTATGTTTTTGAGGGCAAGGAGTATGCGGAGATTGACCTTGCCGGGCTGGACAAGCTGACCGTGCAGGACGCAATCAACGCGCAGAGGCAGCTTTTCAATGAGAGGGAGCCTGCCGCCATGCTGCTGTGCGAAACCACCACCGCCTTTGTGCGCATTTTGGCTGCCAAGGCCACCGGCCTGCCGATTGAGTTTTTCAAGTTGGCACCGCGCAGCGTTTCCCGCAGAATCTACGGCATGGTGATGGGGCACATGAATGTGGACAGCAACACCGAGAACCACATTATGCGGCTGGAAAAGCCCTACTACTTTGAGGGCAAGCAGTACACGGAGATTGACCTGAACGGCGTTGCCGACCTGAACAGCCTGAACGAGAGCGCAGCGGAAAACCGCCTGACCCGCGCGGGCTTTATGGTGACGGATACCAGCTACAACTACCTGTACGCCTGTATCCTTGCCGGAATGGCAACGGGCTTGCCGGAGGAGTTCTTTACCGGGCTGCCGCTGTACGAAGTGCTGAAAATTAAAAACGCCGTGAACGACGCGGGTTTTTTCGAGTAAAGGGCGGTGCGAAAGCATTACGCAAGACCGCCATACGCCTTGCCGCTGTGACGCGGACAGGAGTAGATTATTACCTGAATTTGCCGACCCGTGAGTTCGCCAAGCTGAACGACGAGGAGGCGGAGGAATGGCGACGAGCAAAACAATAGAGCTTAGTATCAAGATTGCGGGCCGGATGGACAAAAGCCTGACGGCGGCGATCAACGGTACACAAAGCAAAATTGGCAGTTTAACCAAGAGCATAAGCAACATTGGCACCGTCGGCCTTGCCACTATGGGCGCGGTTGCCACCGCCGCAGCGGTGGGCATTGCGGGCTGCACCAAGGAGGCACAGGCGCTTGAAAGCGCCATGGCCCCCGTGGTGCGCTATGTGGACGGATTGGCGGACGCCAGCGGTGCGGTGAGTGACGCGATTGCCGACAACGGCAAGACCTTTAAGCAGAACTACGGCGCACTGAAAACCTACATTCAAGACCTTAGTACCGAGATACCGCGAACCACCGACCAGCTAACGGCCATGAGCGCCGCGCTGGGACAATCGGGCATTGGGGTAGGCCAGCAGCTAACAACGGGGTATCTGCGTGATACTGCTGTGATCGCAACGGCAATGGACTTGGACGACCAAACCGCCGGTAACTATGTGGCAAAGTGGGAGGCCAGCTTCAACTTTGACCACAAACAGGTTATGACCCTGTTAGACCAAATCAACTACCTTGGTGCCCATAACGCAACCACGGCAGGAGAAATTGCACAGAGCGTGAACAGAGCGGCGTCGATGGGCCAGATTGCAGGCGTTGACCCGGCGGCTACTGCCGCTATGGCAACGGCCATGCAGGCTACCGGCGTTGCCACTGACCGGGTAGGCACGAGCATTTCCCGCATTTACACCAATTTGAGCAAGGGCAGCAACGCTACCAAGGCCCAAAAGGAAATGTGG
>ENA-ORHV01000154-ORHV01000154.1-human-gut-metagenome-genome-assembly--contig:-NODE-154-length-9335-cov-4.83987_pt1 | contig 9335 bp, 4 predicted proteins | sample MGYA00243081_ERZ508731 | MGnify/ENA primary metagenome ERZ508731 (study PRJEB26277, sample SAMN04329842) | human gut metagenome | biome: human-associated habitat | host: Homo sapiens | place: USA...
AGTATATTACTACAAGATAAATCCGAATGCTAACCTAAAAGGCAGTCTGCTTGCCCTCATAGGTTCAATGGTACTTGTAGCAGCAGTATTATACGGTATTGTTCCAGGTATTGTAAAGGTCGGCGGATGGTTCGAGCTGCTGTTTGTCAACGGTCTGGGATTCTCTTTCAACACTGGCTTGATTATTTATATCATAGTATTGGCAGCCAGCATTATATGGGGAGTATACGAAAGCTTTACCGTTCGCAGCCGCAAACTCATGAATATCTCATTCCTGACAACTGTCGGACTTGTGGGTATTCCTTTTTACGGACATGGCTGGAGCAGCGTGCTGAGCGGTATTATCGTATTGGCAATACTGGCTGTTTATCTGTTTGCCGATCTGCCTGAGAAATTACGTGTAAGTGCTCGTACGCTAAATACATTCCTATTAAGCCTGATGATGATTGTTGTAGGATATTCTTCATATGCAGTCATCGTAATCCGTTCATCGGCAAATACACCTATGGACCAGAACTCTCCAGAAGATATCTTCACACTGGGAGAATATCTGGGACGTGAACAATATGGTACACGCCCATTGTTCTACGGTCAGACTTATGCTTCCAAAATTGCATTAAAGGAAGTAGACGGAGGCTGTACATACGACATGACCGAAGGAGCTCCGGTATACCAGCGTAAGGAAAAAGAACGCCCAGATGAAAAAGACAGTTATGAAGTTGTACGCAATAAAACGGAATACAAGTACGCTCAGAATATGCTTTTCCCACGCATGTGGAGTCCTGATCATGCCAAAGCTTATGAAGACTGGTTGGGAGGAGTAGAAGGACGACAAGTACCCTACGACCAATGTGGAGAAATGCTAATGGTGAAGATTCCTACTCAATGGGATAACATTAAGTTCTTCTTTATTTATCAGTTGAACTATATGTACTGGCGTTATTTCATGTGGAATTTTGCCGGACGTCAAAATGATATACAGGGACAAGGTGAAATAGAACATGGTAACTGGATAACAGGTATATCGTTCATTGACAAGTACCTGGTAGGCGACCAGAGTTTACTGCCTTCTGAGTTGAAAAACAACAAAGGACACAACGTATTCTATTGTCTGCCTTTGATACTCGGACTTATCGGTCTGTTCTGGCAAGCATATAAGGGAGAAAAAGGAATCCAGCAGTTCTGGGTTGTATTCTTCCTGTTCTTTATGACAGGTCTTGCCATTGTACTTTATTTGAATCAGACACCTCAGCAACCACGTGAACGTGACTATGCATACGCCGGTTCATTCTATGCATTTGCTATCTGGATCGGATTGGGAGTAGCTGCTATTGCCGAATGGCTGAATAAACGTATGAGTGAAAAACCGGCAGCTATATTAGCTAGTGTAGTTTGTCTGCTCGTGCCTATACAAATGGTAAGTCAGACATGGGACGACCACGACCGTAGTGGACGTTATACATGTCGTGATTTCGGACAGAATTATCTGAGTACCGTACAAGATAAAGGAAACCCGATTATCTTTACAAATGGTGACAACGATACATTCCCGCTTTGGTACAATCAGGAAACCGAAGGATTCCGTACAGACGTACGTGTATGTAACCTCAGTTACCTGCAGACAGACTGGTACATCGACCAGATGCGCCGTCCGGCTTATGAATCACCTTCAGTTCCTATCAACTGGGAACGTATAGATTACGTACAGGGACATAACGAAGCTGTATATGTACGTCCGGAAGCTATGGAAACCATCAATAATTATTATAAGCAAAATCCAGAAGAGGCTAAAAAGGAATTTGGAGACAATCCATACGAACTGAAAAATATCCTGAAATACTGGGTACGCTCTCCGAAGGAAGGCTTACAGATGATTCCAACAGACAGTCTTGTAATTAAACTGGACAAAGAGGCTATCAAACGTTCCGGTATGCTGGTTCCTGATTCTATACCAGACTACATGAGCATTTCACTCAAAGGTAAGCGTGTGTTATATAAGAGCGAACTGATGATGCTGGAAATGCTTGCTAATACAAACTGGGAACGCCCGATGTACATGGCTATTACTGTAGGTGCAGACAATCACCTGAATCTGACAAACAATTTCTTGCAGGAAGGTCTTGCCTATCGTATTACTCCGTTTGACAATGCCAAACTGGGACGCCGCATTGACAGCGAGAAGATGTACGATAATCTGATGAACAAGTTCAAGTTTGGAGGAATTGACAATCCGGATATCTATCTAGACGAAACTGTACTCCGTATGTGTGATACTCACCGCCGCTTGTTTGTTCAGCTTGCCAGCCAGTTAATAAAGGAAGGCAAGAAAGACAAAGCACTGAAAGTGCTGGATTACTGTGAAAAGGTTATTCCAAGTACAACTGTACGTCACGACTATATATACAGCAGTTCTTAAGAAATGGCTGACAACTATATCCAGTTGGGACAAACACAGAAAGCTGAAAATATCCTTGAGCAGCTGGCAAACAACTCAGTAGAATATGCAGCTTGGTATCTGAGCCTTGACAATGACCGTTTTGCCGGATCGTATGAAGAATGCATGAGTCATTTCTACATTCTGGATGATGAATGTAAATCTTTATCGAATCTGAACGATGCTAAAACAGGCAAAGAACCAGAATCGGCAGCCCACTATGCACAAAAGTTTGAACAATTATACCAATTGCTTGAAAGTCGTGTAGGTGGAACGCATCAGGAAAACAAATAAGATTATCATATAATCAATATATAGAAAGCACAGAGGAACAAAACCTTGTAACCGAATAAACTTGTTCCTCTGTGATTTTCTTTTTTCATCGCTAACTAATAAAGAGTTAATCGATTCATGCTATTTGAATAACTTCCTCATATCTTACGTATGCTTTACCCCAGCGCTATGTGGCGTATGGATAAAAATGAAAAATCGGTTTATCTGACATTCGATGACGGCCCCATCCCCGAAATAACCCCATGGGTGCTCGACTTGCTGGACAAATATGGCATAAAAGCTACTTTCTTCATGGTCGGTGATAATGTACGCAAACATCCCGCTGAATTTCGTATGGTAGTAGAGCGCGGACACCGCATAGGAAATCATACATTCAATCATATCCGTGGATTTGAGTTCCTCAGCAAAAATTACCTAGCTAATACAGACAAGGCAAACGAATATCTCCACACAGATTTATTCCGTCCGCCACACGGACATATGCGATGGCTTCAATACATGGTATTAAAGAAAAAATACCGCATCGTAATGTGGGATCTGGTAACCCGCGATTATAGCAAACATTTAAACGGACCACAAGTATTCGAAATAGTAAAACGCTATGTTCGCAACGGTTCCATTATCACCTTCCACGATTCAATTAAATCAGAACCACGCATGAAGTATGCTCTTCCCCGGTCTATAGAATGGCAGTTGGAACAAGGGTATACGTTTAAGGTATTCGACTAAAAACAGCATAATACCAACTTTTAGGTATTGCTGTTTTAGTTATATCTGAGATTTTCAGCCAGACAAATACCAAATTTTTGCGATTGATTCTTTTTTCCTGCCTGAATAACTTTGCACCATCGAATAAAATGGTTTTTAAAAGGTATAACAGGTATAATTTTTAAGGAAAAAAGAATTAATGATAAAAAACGGCATACTCATTTTAATAGCAGTTATTTATTCTGCTTCTCTTTTTGCACAACCACGCACATTACTGTCAGGTAAAGTAGTATCTACCGATAAAAGCGTTATCGATTTTGCTACTGTATATCTAAAAGGTACACAGTATGGATGTACTACCAACGAACAAGGCATTTACCATTTACACGCACCGGCAGGAAAATATACGCTGATTATTTCAGCCGTAGGCTTTGAAACATACGAAAAAACGATAGATATCGTACCTAATGAGCGTAATAAACAAACAGTTGTGCTAAAACCTTCAATTACTGAACTGGACGAAGTGGTAGTAACATCTACCGGAGTAAACCGTGTAAAGAAATCAGCTTTCAATGCTGTAGCAGTCGATACAAAAGAGCTTCATAACTCAACTAAAAGCCTAAGTGAAGCCTTAAGCCAGCTTCCCGGAATGAAACTTCGCGAATCGGGTGGTGTAGGATCGTATATGCAACTGATGCTGGACGGATTCAGTGGTATGCATGTAAAAGTCTTTATCGATGGTGTTACCCAAGAAGGAGCAGGAACAGCTTTCGATCTGAACAATATTCCTGTAAATTTTGCCGAACGCATTGAAGTATACAAAGGTGTTGTGCCTGTAGGCTTCGGAACAGATGCGTTGGGAGGAGTTATCAACATTGTAACCAACAAGAAACGCCGTAACTGGTTTCTTGACGCCTCATATTCATATGGTTCATTCAATACACATAAATCGTATGTAAACTTCGGTCAGACATTCAAGAATGGACTGATGTATGAAATCAATGCTTTCCAGAATTATTCTGACAATGATTATTATATCGACAATTACATTACCGAGTTTGGTGAAGACGGTATTACCGAGAGTACAGATAAAAATAAAATATACCATGTAAAACGTTTTAACGATACATTTCATAATGAAGCTGTTATCGGTAAAATAGGAGTCATGGATAAAACCTGGGCAGACCGTCTGATATTCAGTTTCAACTATTCTCACTTCTACAAAGAAATCCAGACAGGGGTATATCAATATGTCGTATTCGGACAAAAGCACCGTAAAGGATATTCGTTCGTTCCATCAGTAGAATACCGTAAGCGTAACCTGCTCATCGAAGGATTGGATATTTCGGCTACAGCCAATTACAACCATAACATCACACATAACATTGATACCGCAGCCTATAAATACAACTGGCTGGGAGATAAAAAATATACCGGTACACCGGGAGAACAGTCGCATCAGAATAATGAATCAAAAAATACGAACTGGAATGGAACATTTACAGCCAATTACCGTATAGGAGAAGCACATACTTTCACCCTGAACCATGTAATCAGTACCTTTCACCGTACTACACGTTCGTATATCTCGGGAAGCTCCAAGCTGTCTGATTTCAGTATTCCTAAAAAAACACGAAAGAACATCACCGGACTCTCATACCGGTACATGCCTTCCGATAAATGGAATATCTCGGCTTTCACTAAATACTATAACCAGTACAACGAAGGTCCTGTATCACAAAATTCAGATGGAATAGGAAACTATACCACCCTGAAGAAACACCTTAGTTCATTAGGATATGGAGTAGCCGGCACGTATTTTATCATAAAGGACTTGCAAGCAAAATTATCCTACGAAAAAGCATACCGACTTCCCACAACCGAAGAGCTTTTCGGTGATGAAGACTTGGAAGCAGGAAAAGCCGATCTGAAACCAGAAAGAAGCGATAACTTCAACCTGAATCTGAGTTATGCTTATCATATTGGCAAACATGCCATTTACGTAGAAGGAAGCCTCATCTATCGCGATACGAAGGACTATATCAAGCGAGGACTTTCACAAGTAAGCAATATGAGTTTCGGATATTACGAAAATCACGGCAGGGTAAAAACTAAAGGATATAATATCTCACTGAGATACAATTATTCACGGTGGTTCAACATTGGAGGAACGTTCAATTCCATGAATGCACGCGACGAAGAAAAATACCGTGCAGGAGGTACACAGCAGGAAAGTCTGACTTATGGCCAGCGTATACCTAACCAGCCTTACTTGTATGCTAACTTCGATGCTTCGTTTACCTGGCATGATCTGTTTGCCAAAGGGAATGTACTGACATTGGGTTACGACGGATACTACCAGCATGAATTTCCGTTATACTGGGAGAATCTGGGAGATCCGACAACCAAAATCCGTGTACCTGAACAGATTTCACATAATCTCAGTATCGGATACAGTTTGAAAGGAGGCCGTTACAATCTCTCTTTCGAATGTCGGAATCTGACTAATGCCAAACTGTATGATAATTTCAGCCTGCAAAAAGCAGGGCGAGCTTTTTATGGGAAAATAAGAGTGAATTTCGGAAAATAAATTAAACTAAAACATAAAAGAACATGCAAAAAAAGTATTTTACACATGCCCTGGCAATAGCAGTCTGCTCAAGCAGCCTGTTCAGTTCATGCAGCGATGAATATTCAAATGGAAATTCAGGAGGTTCAGTAACCGAAACTGATAAATATGTAATTGCAGCAAAAACCGGTGATGCAACTTATCTCATTACAGCCGAATCGCTTGATGAAGGAAGTGTCACCTCCATAGGAAGTGGAACTGAAACTATCGGAGGATCTTACTGGGTATTTTACGGAACAGATTATCTGTTCAGCTTAAAATACAATAATGGAGAGGCTGGAACCGGTGCATCGTATATATTGAGCCAGTCTACTGGTAAACCAGTTGAGTATAACTCTTACACTTTTAACCGAATTACTACATATGGTATTTGGGGAAACAATGTCATAACAGCCTCTACCAACGACGGGAACAAAGAAACAGACGGAGAACATTATGCCAAATATATTCAGTTCAATTACCTGAACGCTACAAATGGTAAAACAACCACAGGTACACAGATTGCAGAAGACTTTCTCGGAAATGGTGAGTTTGTCAGCTTCGCCGGATTTGTAGAAGCAAACAATAAACTTTATACCTCGGTCATTCCGATGGGAATGAGTCACTACGGTGTCAATACATATCCCGATAAAATAACAGACACTGACTTAGTTGCCAAATCTGATGGAGGAACCGGTTCAGGTTCGTATACGGCAGGACAAATACCGTCTACCCAATATCCAGATAAGGCATTCATCGCAATCTACAACGGAAGCAGCTTCGATGAAACACCGACCATTGTAGAAACAGACAAAATCGGATTTGCCTGTGGAAGAAACCGTTCTCAATATTATCAGACAATCTGGGCTGCCGACAACGGCGACTTGTACGTTTTCTCTCCAGGATATGGACGTACAGCAACTTCTTCCAGCGATCTGAAAAAAGTTACCGGTACACTCCCTTCAGGAGTAATGCGTATCAAGGCAGGAGAAACAACTTTCGACTCAAGCTATTACTATAATCTGGAAGAACTGGGCAGTAAAAAGCCAATGTTCCGATGCTGGCATATTACAGAAGACTACTTCCTTCTGCAAATGTACACTGATGGAGTTGCAGGTATGATGACCGGAAAAAATGCTGTTGTAACCGAACTTGCCATTTTCAAGGCCGAAGAGGGAAAACTTACAACTGTGTCAAACGGTATGCCACAACAAAGTAGCATAACGTCGCTAGGAGCTCCTTTCTGCACAAACGGAGTAGCCTATATTCCTGAAGTAACAAACGATGGCAGTAGTCCGGCTCTGTATAAAATTGATCCGACAACGGCAACGGCAACTAAAGGTGTAAGCATCGTAGCAGATGAAGTTGCTGCTGTAGGCATGTTGTCACCAAAATCATTCTAAAACACAACAATGAGAAAATTATTCAAACAAATACACTTATGGATATCTGTTCCTGTCGGGCTGATTATTTCAATTGTCTGCCTGACAGGGGCACTCCTGGTATTCGAGAAGGAAATAACCCGTGCAGTCAGTCCTCATCTATATACCGTAGACTATACAGAAGGGGCTACGCCGCTAAAACCTTCGCAGATTGTCGCACTTATTAATAACCAAATAAGTGATACCCTGGAAGTAAACAGCTTGCAAATGGCTCGAAATCCTGAAGAAGCCTGGATGGTAAGCTTTAAAAATGCCGGACGCCGCCAGTTAAGTATTAACCCCTATTCGGGAGAAATAAACGGATGGGTAGAAGGAAGTTCTTTCTTCCAGACTGTCCGCAAATTGCATCGCTGGTTACTGGATGCTCCTGCTCAGAAAGGAGCTCCGTCAACAGGAAAAACCATTGTAGGTATAAGTACCCTGCTCATGGTGGTTATTCTGATATCAGGTTTAGTAATCTGGTGGCCCCGTAGCCGCAAAAGTCTGCAAAACCGGCTTAAATTATCATGCAACAAAGGCTGGTTCCGTTTCTGGTACGACAGTCATGTATCATTAGGTTTCTATGCAACCATCTTTCTGCTAATCATGGCTCTTACCGGACTAACGTGGTCGTTCCGATGGTATCGTACCGGATTTTATGCACTCTTTGGAGCTTCTACCGAACAGCCACAGCAGACTGCCGCACATGGAGAAGGACATAATAATAAAGAAAAAAGAAAGCGAGCAGAGCAAACAAACTATCTGGCCTGGGATACTGCCCTTGCGGAACTGCAAACAAAGTATAACAGCTATGGCACAATCCAGTTAAACAAAAATAATGCACAGATCATTCAGACAGGAAAACGGAAAGGTGACACAGCATTGTTTGATGCTCATACTGGAAAAATTACAGAAATAACAATCTATGATACCAATGAACAACCTATATCCAGCAAGATGAAAGGAATCATATATTCATTCCATACCGGACAATGGGGAGGTATCATAACCCGTATTCTATATTTTCTGTCTGCATTCGTAGGAGGTATTTTACCACTTACAGGATATTATCTTTGGATAAAGCGCATAAGCCGGAAAAAACATCGTGAAGTTTGACCGAAAATTTGTACAAAAAATAAAAAAACTAGCTGAAGTTTTAGGAAAAACTTCAGCTAGTTTTTTTATATCGCTCGGGAAGAGCTAAAATTATTTAGGCTGCTTTCCAATATAAGCCAGAATACCACCGTCTACGTAAAGCACATGACCGTTTACGAAGTTTGAAGCATCCGAAGCAAGGAAAATAGCCGGACCCATCAGGTCTTCCGGATTTCCCCAGCGTGCAGCAGGAGTCTTGGCAACAATGAAAGCATCGAAAGGATGACGGGAACCGTCTGCCTGACGTTCACGCAAAGGAGCGGTCTGAGGAGTAGCGATATATCCCGGACCGATACCGTTACACTGGATGTTGTATTCACCATATTCAGATGCGATGTTGCGGGTAAGCATCTTCAAGCCACCTTTTGCTGCTGCATAAGCCGATACTGTTTCACGGCCAAGTTCACTCATCATTGAACAGATGTTGATAATCTTTCCGTGACCTTTCTTGATCATGCTAGGAATAACAGCTTTTGATACGATGAACGGAGCATTCAAATCAACATCGATTACCTGACGGAATTCGGCTGCTGACATCTCACACATCGGAATACGCTTGATGATACCTGCATTGTTTACCAGAATATCGATAACACCTACTTCCTTTTCAATCTGGGCAACCAAAGCATTTACAGCTACTTCGTTGGTTACATCACAAACATAACCACGGGCATCAATACCCAGTTCCTTATAAGCTGCAAGCCCTTTGACTCCC
>ENA-ORHV01000172-ORHV01000172.1-human-gut-metagenome-genome-assembly--contig:-NODE-172-length-8347-cov-14.391_pt1 | contig 8347 bp, 10 predicted proteins | sample MGYA00243081_ERZ508731 | MGnify/ENA primary metagenome ERZ508731 (study PRJEB26277, sample SAMN04329842) | human gut metagenome | biome: human-associated habitat | host: Homo sapiens | place: USA...
CCACCACCGCCGCCGACAAAATGGCGCGGGTACTGGAAGCGGAAGCCGCTGCTACGCAAAAACCGGCAATTTGACAAATCATAAAGAAGCAGATTTTACACTTTTGCCGCTATACAGCCCGCCCTATTCCGTGGTACAATGAAACCACGGAATAGTGGGGCTGGCTGTCGGAAACGGAGGATTTTATGTTAAGACAAGCCACCCAAAACCTCATTACCGCCCTTTATCCGAGATTGTCCCATGAGGACGAGTTGCAAGGCGAAAGCAATTCCATATCGAACCAGAAAAGGATTTTGGAAACCTACGCCAAGCAGAACGGCTTTACCAATCTGCGCTGGTACACCGACGACGGCTTTTCCGGCGCGAACTTCCAGCGCCCCGGTTTTCAAGCCATGCTTGCAGACATTGAAGCCGGGAAAGTGGGTACGGTCATCGTCAAGGACATGAGCCGGTTAGGGCGAAACTACTTGCAGGTAGGGTTTTACACGGAAATGCTGTTCCCTCAAAAGGGAGTGCGTTTTATCGCTGTCAACGACAATGTGGACAGCGCAAACGGCGGCATGGACAACGATTTTACCCCTCTGCGAAATCTGTTCAACGAATGGCTGGTGAGAGATACGAGCAAGAAAATCAAGGCAGTTAAGAGAGCAAAAGGCATGAGTGGAAAGCCTGTTACCAGCAAGCCGGTGTATGGCTACCTCATGGACGAGGACGAGAACTATCTCGTTGACGAGGAAACCGCGCCGGTTGTCCAGCAGATATACCAACTTTGCCTTGCCGGGAATGGCCCGACCAAGATTGCCCGTATGCTTACGGAGCAGCAAATCCCAACGCCGGGGACGCTGGAATACCGCAGGACGGGCAGCACCCGCCGCTACCACCCCGGCTATGAGTGCAAATGGGCGACGAACACCGTCGTTCATATCCTCGAAAACCGGGAGTACACCGGCTGTCTGGTAAACTTCAAGACGGAGAAGCCCTCTTACAAGGTCAAGCACAGTGTAGAGAACCCCGTGGAGAAGCAGGCCATTTTTGAGAACCACCATGAGCCTATCATAGACCGGGAAACATGGGAGCGCGTGCAGGAGTTACGCAAGCAGCGCAAACGCCCGAACCGCTATGATGAAGTGGGGCTGTTCTCCGGTATGCTGTTCTGCGCCGACTGCGGCCATGTGATGTACCAGCAGCGGTATCAGAACAAGAACCGCAAGCAGGACTGTTACATCTGCGGCAGCTACAAGAAGCGCACCCGCGACTGTACGGCGCACTTTATCCGCACCGACCTGTTGACCGCCGGTGTCCTCTCCAATCTCCGGCAAGTGACGGAATACGCCGCCAAGCATGAGAGCCGCTTTGTGAAGCTGCTTATCCAGCAGAACGAGATCGGCGGCAAGAGAAAGACCGCCGCAGCCACCAAGCAGCTTGAACAGGCGCAGGAGCGCATTGCCGAAGTGAGCCGCATTATCAAGCGGCTGTATGAGGACAATGTGAACGGCAAAATCAGCGACGAACGTTTCATGGAACTGTCGGCAGACTATGAGCAGGAGCAGCGGGAACTGAAAGACCGCGCCGCCGCTTTGCAGGAGGAACTTTCCAAGTCGCAGGCCGCCACCGTCAACGCGGAAAAGTTTATGGGTATCGTCCGAAAGCACCTTGCCTTTGAGGAACTTACCCCCACCCTCTTGCGGGAGATGATTGAGAAAATCGTTGTGCATGAGTGCAGCTATGACGAGAACGGCACCCGCAGGCAGGACATTGAGATTTATTACAGCTTTGTCGGCAAGATTGATTTGCCGGAATAACCGCCCGACCTATCCGACACAGCCCTAAGTGCCGGATAGGAACGGCAAAATTTTTTACACTTCTATTACTTCTTTATCGCACATCAGTAAAATCACAGGGTATGAAACAGTTCATGGCTAATTAAAGGGAACAAAAAGAAAGGAAAAGCACAATCCAGACGGTATCAGCGGCAGGCTACAAGAATAAATTGTGATTTCACAAGATTGGTGTTATAATAAGAGAAAAGTTCCTGCCGGGGCAGCCGCCCCGGTGGTATGGATAGAAAGGCAGGAAAACAATATGCACATCAGCTATAAACCACTCTGGCACACACTGTTAGAGCGTGATATGAGAAAAGAGGATTTAAGGCTTGCTGCTGGTATGACAACAAATATGATTGCCAACATGAGCAAAGAGGGAAAGCACATCAGCATGGATACATTAGCCCGTATCTGCGAAACGCTGAATTGTGAGATTACCGATGTGATTGAGTTAGTACCAGACGAGCCTGCTTCCACAGGAGGTAAGGAACATGAGCGAATTGAAACCAAGAATAACAGAAAACGGAATTGATTATATCCTTGTTGGAGATTACTACATCCCAGACTTGAAGCTGCCGGAAGAACACCGCCCCATCGGAAAGTACGGACGGATGCACCGGGAATATTTAAGAGAAGTCCACCCAGCCAGATTGAATACATTGATACTGACCGGAGAATTGTTGACATATCTTGCAGACCTGAATGAACAGGCACAAAAACGGTTAGACACTATCATGGAGCAGATGAAAGCTACCGAGGGCGTGACAGAGGAATTGAAGTGTACCCGACAAATGGAATGGGTGCAGCGTTGCAATAACATTCACAACAGGGCAGAAGAAATTGTTTTGTATGAGATGATTTATTCATAACGGGAGCAATTAAATCGGAGGTATATAAGATGATTGAAATTGTATTTGGTGAAAGTGCCTGTGGAAGTTTGAAAATTGCCCAAACTTACGGCAAGGGAAAGTATAGAGGAAGTGCTGTTTCAATATTTATGAGGCACGAAGACGGGAGTGTTCCATCTTCAGATGAAATGAAAAAGGCACAGCTTCAAGCACAGGAACAAGAACGCATTGCTTGGGAGAATGCTATTCCATTGGGAGGCAAGAGCAGTGATGTTTATTGTTTTGATATGGTTCTTAGTGTGGGAGATATTTCTGATAATGGAATTGGCGAACAGCGGAAAAATATTTTCAAGAAAATGCTGTCTGTCTGCTTTGTAGAGGATTTAGATTATCAGGTTGAAGAAAAAATACAGAAAATTAAAACTACATTGACCTCAGTGATTGAACGATATGTAGCTGGGGAAGAAATTCGCATTTGGTATAGCTATAATCCAGATGAGCTTTGTGGTATGTATTGGCTTATGAAACAACTTCAACCATTAAACTGCCAGACAACAATTTATTTGGTTAAGTTACCTACATGGGAATATGGAAAAGAAAATACTATGACATCCAAAATAGCATGGGGCGAGGTGTCTCCTGGCGAATGGGGAAACTATATAACTCTACAAGAGAAAGCTAATCCTGTATTTCTTTCAGCTTGTACTATGAAATGGAATCAACTTCAAAATGAAAATGCACCTTTGCGTGCAATGTTAAATGGTAAATTGCAAAGCGTTTCAGAAGATATATATGATAGTTTCATTCTTCGTGAAATTGCGGAACAGCCAGAGCAATTCAAAATGGCTATTGTCATAGGTAATGTTTTAGGAAAATATCAACTTGGAATTAGTGATGTATGGATTTCCAATCGCATTGATAAAATGCTTGAAGATGGTGTGTTGGAAATTATACAGGACGCACCAAAGGGAGAAACAAATTATCGCCGAATATTAAGAAAACGAATGAAATAATAACCACAGCACAAACCGCTGCTACATGGAATCCAACAAACCATGCAACAGCGGTTTTCCTTTACCGTTTTTTCCTCTGGCTGATAGGCGTTCCCATTTTCTTTGATTTTTTGAGAATCCGAATGAGCCAGCGAAATTCTTCATCTGACAGATTTTTATAGTTGATACCAAGTTGCTTGCAGTAAAGGACAACCAGCTTTTCATCCCGGCTGCCCTTGAAATTTTCGACCGCTTCCAGATTTTCTTTCAGTTCATCGGCAACGGTAGTTTGGGGCGCACTCTCGCTGTCCTTTTTGTGGAATTCCCGAATATCCCGGATAATCAGGTTGAGGTCATCCAGAACCATGTGACTGAAATACTCATCATCACTGATATGTGCGGCTTGCAGCACCTTCAAATGCGGGTCATCTTCGCCGGGGCGATACCGTTCAATGATTTCATGCCGGACGGTATCGACAAGTGCATTGAGATTTTGAATCTGCATGGTGGCAATCCCGTCCACATAAATCTCAATGTCTGCAAGAAACTTGATAAAATCTTTATGTGTGGCAAGCTCACAGAGCAGACGGTTGTTAATCCGACCGCTTTTCAGCAGTGCCACCATCTCATCGTTCAAATGCAGCTCCGTCAGTGGCGTGTTGATCTGCTCCCTGTTCTCTGTCCGGCACAGCAGATAATCGACGGAAACCCCATAGAAGTCTGCCAGCGTGATAAGGTTGCCATGATTGATTTCCTTATAATCCTCTTTTTCATAACTGCCAAGGGCTGATTTAGAAATGCCCGTCAGCTTTGATAGTTCTTCCAGATTTAAGCCTTTGTCCTTGCGGAGTTCCCAAAGGCGTTCCTGTATGCTTGTTGCTCCTTTCATGGGCGCACACTCCTTTCCGGCGGTTTCATTGCTGCCGCTTAACTGGATTATATCACACTTTCCGCAATCGTGGAAATTTCTGATTTTTACTCCTAATTCCTACTTTGTGGACATACGGCACAGGGCACAAAAATGTTCTATGATACAGGTAGTTCATCGATGGATTATTCCAATCGAATGACCAGCCTGTGTGGGATATGCTTCCCCGGCGATGTAGCGCCATGACTTTTGGCAGGGATATGGAGGAACCCTGACCGAAACGAGCGTACCAAAGGGAGCGATACGCCGCTGTGAGATTCAGGGGAGGAACGACACCGGGGAGAACTGGCGAACTGACACCGAAATGATACCGAAACACGACAATCTGATAGGGGGATAGTCTACCCTATCGCTGATACTTCGGGAGATTTTAAGCGGCTCTATGACCGTAATTTTGCCGAAAATCGCCCCGAAACCATACACTAAAACGGGAGGAAGCGCAATATGCCGAGAATGAGCAAAAAGAGGAAGCATGAGCTTTCCTTTTACCTCAATGACCGGGGGCGTGTCACTTACAACGAATTATGCCGGAAATGCCAGCATGGGTGCAAGCAGAGCTTCCGGGCGGTTGTGATTGACTGCCCCCGTTATTTATCCAAACGAGCAAAGAAAAAGGAGGAACACACCGAATGAATTTTGAATTTATGACGATAGACACACCATTGCCGCCGTGTATGCCATTTCCCATAGCGTTGACAGGATTTCCAGTCAGCAGCACCGCAAAGGTCATGTACTGCCGGATGCTGGACGCTATGCTATCCAAAGGGCAGGAGGACGAGAACGGAATCCTGTTTGTCTGCTTCCCTGTCACAGCCATTGCCGCAGTCCTGTCCCGCAGCCCCATGACGGTCAAGCGTTCTCTGAATGAACTGGAAACCGCCGGACTTATCATGCGGGTGCGTCAGGGCGTTGGAGAACCAAACAGGATTTATGTGCTGATACCGGGAAAGGAGGACGCTGCCCTTGCCTGATACCTCAAAGCTGGAAAAGCTCAACCGGGAGCTGGAGAAAAGCGAAAAGAAACTGCGGAAAGCCATCAATGATGAAAAGGCATTGCAGCACCAGTTGAAGCAGCTTACCCGAAAGGAACGGACGCACCGGCTCTGTACCCGTGGCGGTATGCTGGAAAGTTTTCTGCAAGAGCCGGAACGCCTGACAGATGATGATGTCATGCTGTTGTTGAAACTCATTTTTCACAGGCAGGACACGCAGGAACTATTGAAAAAACTGCTGGAACGGGAGAAGCCGGAAACCCCTTAGTTTACTAAGGGCGCAATTATACACCACCCAGAGGTTGGTGCATTGCGTTCTCCGAAGGCTCCTCGCCGGAGGGCTGTGATTTTCCGCAGTCATGGTCTGCTCCAAATCATACAGGGGACGCTACGCTTCCCCTGCGCTGGCTGCCGCCAGCTACCCTTTTGTGGACTTGCCATCTGGGGACACCTTGCGTTGCAAGCTGTTCCCAGCCGATAAGTTTCATAAAATATAATGCAAATGGAAAGCTAACTTGACATAAAAGAACTATGTGATATAATGGAAGCATGGAAAGTTAACTTTCCATAAGAGAGGAGGATGACATGAAAAATCGCCTGGAAGAATTACGAAAGCAACGAGGCATAAAGCAAGAAGATTTAGCAAATGCATTGGAAGTATCACGACAGACCATCGGCTCTTTGGAAAACGGACGCTATAACCCATCTATTCAGTTGGCATTTAAGATTGCCAGATATTTCAACATGAGTATTGAAGAAATTTTTATTTACGAGGAGGATTGATTATGAAAAAAAGGTTGTTGATTTTAATGACAGTTACAGGAATGATTATTCTACTGGGAGGATTGCTAACATACGGTTTGGGAGTACATGAAATAATACCTGTGCCACGTCCCGACTTAATAGTAGTAGGTACATCTCTCATTGGAATTTTGCTGATTGTATCTGGTGTGTGCGACTTGTTCGTTAAGAAAACCAAAGAAATGGAAATAGAGGAAAATGACGAGAGAAATATTTCGCTTAGTAATGCTGCTATGGCAAGTGGCTTCAAGGTAATGAATGTTACGATTGCTGTTTCTATTTTTGCTTTGATTTTCACCGGATATATGACAGTAGTCCCATGTTTCACTATTATTGGGGCTTATGCTATTGGACAAATTGTATTTATTGTGCGACTTTGGTACTTGCACAAAACTATGTAAATGTATTACTAAATACCCGCCGCCCCCAGCGGCACAACAAGCAGGAAATCTGAAAAGGTATCCTGCTTTTTCTATGTCCAAAAACGGAAAGGAGGAACACAAAATGCCCTGTCCACACAACGAAATCTCTATTGTGCAGCGCAGCCACCGCCAGTCTGCGGTTGCCGCCGCTGCTTACCAGAGCGGCGAAAAGCTGTTCTGTGAATATGACCAGGAAGTAAAACACTACCCGGAAAAGCGTGGTATCGTCCACAATGAAATCCTGCTCCCGGCAAACGCTCCCCTGGAGTACACAGACCGCAACACCCTCTGGAACGCTGCCGAAGCTGTTGAGAAGCAATGGAACTCCCAGCTTGCAAGGCGGTGGGTGCTTTCCATTCCCAGAGAGATACCGCCCGACCAGTACGCCGCCCTTGTACGGGATTTCTGCCGCCAGCAGTTTGTTTCCAAAGGAATGTGCGTGGATTTTGCCATCCATGACAAAGGGAACGGAAACCACACGCCCATGTCATGCTGACCATGCGGGCAATGGATGAGCGTGGGAAATGGCTTCCCAAGAGCCGCAAGGTCTATGAACTTGATAAGAACGGGGAACGAATCAAGCTCCCGTCCGGCAGGTGGAAAAGCCACAAGGAAGATACGGTTGACTGGAACGACCGCAAATATGGCGAAATCTGGCGGCATGAATGGGAGGTCATCCAAAACCGCTATCTGGAAGCCAACAACCGCCCGGAACGAGTAGATCTCCGTTCTTACGAAAGACAGGGGCTTGATAATATCCCTACCATCAATGACGGGGCTGCAGTCAGGCAAATGAAAAAGCGGGGGATAAAGACGAACATCGGCAACCTAATCCGAAAAAACAAAACCGCCAAATCTTTGATGAAGTCCATCCGGCAGCTTATTAAAAATCTCAAAGGCTGGATTGCGGAGCTTAGCGAAAAGCGGAATGAACTGCTTGCCCAAAAAGCTGCGGAGGAAGCGGTCTTTCTTCCCAATCTGCTGATGAAGTATATGGAGATACGAAAGGCAGAACGGAGCAGCTGGACACGGGCGGGACAAAGCCGGGGGACTTCCAAAGACTTAAAGGCAGTCAGCGAAGCCCTGTCCTATCTCCAGAGAAAGGGACTTTCCACCGTGGAGGATTTGGAAAACTTTATAGAAACGTCCGGGAAATCTGCCGCCGACTACCGAAAGCAGATGAAGCCAAAGGAAACCCGCAGCAACGTGATTGACGCTATCCTTGCCGCCCGGACGGACTGTAAGGAATGTAAGCCCGTTTATGAGAAATACCAGAAGATATTTTTCAAGAAAACTAAGGAAAAATTCAAGCTGGAACACCCGGAGGTTGCCCGGTTTGAGAAAGCCAGTGCCTACCTTGCCAAGCACCCGGACGATAAGGACAGCACGAAAAAGGAGCTTTTGCAGGAACAGGCGAAGCTTGTGGACGAAATCGCAGACTTGAAAGTACCGTTGACCGAGGTGCAGGAAGATTTGAAGAAGCTGTGGGACATCCGCTACTGGGTACGGAAAGCCACACCCGGCACAGAGGAAAGCAAAGA
>ENA-ORHV01000174-ORHV01000174.1-human-gut-metagenome-genome-assembly--contig:-NODE-174-length-8327-cov-13.3679_pt1 | contig 8327 bp, 2 predicted proteins | sample MGYA00243081_ERZ508731 | MGnify/ENA primary metagenome ERZ508731 (study PRJEB26277, sample SAMN04329842) | human gut metagenome | biome: human-associated habitat | host: Homo sapiens | place: USA...
ATTCCTAAATTTATAATATTCATTTGGATTAAGCAATAATATACTACAGTAGATGCATTGTCGAAACGCACCTTTTAATACCTCCTCGTAGCATATGAGAACTACAGGATTACTAACTCGTATTAATATGTATATTATTACTGCCGCATAACGATTACAAAATTACACAAAAAAATATATCTAACAAAAGTGGGAGGATTTTTTAACTTTTTACCATAGACATTTTATTAGGGAAGCGTAGGTTCAACTGGCAAGTACAAATAAGTAGAAATGTTTGAACAACACCGTTTTAGGAAGTTGAAAAATCAAGTTTCTCTCTCGGTATAGCGTTTATTTTGGCCAATATCTTCTTTAGTTTAGCATTTGTGTATTTCCCATTCGTGTTCTATTTAGCTCCTTATTATGAGTATGTAGCAAGTTACTTATCAAATTCAGCCTCTTTGAGGGTCAAATATGGTTTTGCAAATGGTGACTGACAAGACATAAACAAGGTCAGCAGGAATTTTTTACATAAATGGACATGAATGTATATAACCTAAAATAAGAATAAATTTTAATAAGGGCTGCCCAAAAAGAAAAAAATGCAGTTGCCATCCTATAGATACTTGCAGAAAGGATAAAATTTACTTTTAGACCTTTTGGGATAGCCCTTATTAATACTTCAGATAAAATTCCTTAGGTTATATTTTCAATCCTTTGGACCGGGTTTCCTCCTTGGCATACAGTCCCGGACGCCCGATTATGACATGGTTGGCAACGATACTATCCGCCGGACTGCGTATCTGCGGCGGTGCATTTTCGGGATATTGCGCCTGCCTGTTCCTCACATCTTCCGCTTCCGGCTTGAGCTGTTGCCCTTCATTCTCCTTTTCTGCGACTTCGGGCGTGGGTGGCGCAAGCTCCAGCTGAATTTTTCGGTCAAGGGCGGCAAGTTCGGACTTCAACTGCTTCAGCTCGTCCTCCTTCTTCCACACCTTACCCGCTATCTCCTGTAACTGCGGTATCTCCATCTCCAGCACCTCGTTCTTCGCCTTGTACTGGTCGATGATGGAGGGTATCCTCTCCATCGCGTTGAGGAAGTTGCGGGCGGCGGCCAACGGGTCAGCCATCGCCAGATGCCCGTTGTTGTAGGTGTACTTGTAGTTCCCCTCGACCACGAAGCGGTTGTCGGTGAACTCCAATCCCTCTTTGAGTATCCTTTCGCTCACCACCTTTATCGGAAAACCGTAAAGTTCACCGACCTGCGTGTACAACCCTCCGGTCGTGGCATTCTTGGCTATCTCCTGCAAACGCTTTCCGATGACCTTCTCATCGGCGGAATCCACTCCGTCCGCCTTTATTATATTAAGGCGGTTGCCCTCCTTGTCGGTCTGCACCACCGACAGGAAGCGGTTCCAGTCCTCCGTCATGGCATCTATGAAAGCCGTGTTGTTGCGCAACTCGCCGGTCTTTGACTCCAGCTTGAACTCCGAATCACGCTTGCCCTTGTTGAACGACTTGCGTTCCCCTTCGAGCGATGCGATCCGCTTTTCCAGTTTCGCCTTGTCCAACAGGTCGGTATTGCCGGAGAGCAACGCCATGTATTCCGAGAAATTCATGCCCGATTTTTCGTCCATTGCCCCCTCGTCGATGGTACGCGCACCCATCGCACCGCTTTTGAGCTGGCTTATGAAAGTCTGCTTGCAGTGCAGGAGGTTGAACTTGTAGCTGTCCAGTGACTTCTCCACCGCGTAGATGATTACATCCACGTTGTTCCCGGCGAAATGTTTGGCAATCTCATTACCTGCCCTAACTCCGCGTCCGTCACGCTGTTGCAAGTCGGACGGTCGCCACGGCGTATCGAGATGATGGATAGCCACACACCGTTTCTGGGCGTTCACACCCGTTCCGAGCATAGAGGTAGAGCCGAACAGCACACGCACCGTCCCGGCGTTCATGGCGTCTATCACCGCCTTCCGCGCCTTGTCGGTCTTGCACTCCTGAATGAAGCGCACCTCGCTTGGCGGTATACCGTAGTCCTCCGTCAGTTTGCGCTTGATTTCCGAATAGACGTTCCACCCGTCGCCCGGCTGGTATGTCCCCAAATCAGAGAAAACGAACTGCGTGCCTTTCTGGGCGTCGTATTTTTGATAATACTCCGCGATCATCTTGGCACAGTGACTCGCTTTGTTGTCGGGATGATCTTCGTAATTCGGGTCTATCATGCGCATGTCGAGTGCCATTTTCCGGGCATAGTCCGTGGCGATGAGCATCTTCGCCTTTTCTTCCGTTTCCGAAAGCGGCAGCCTGCCCAACAAGGTGGCATCGCCCGTCTTGGCGAACTGCATCAGTTTCTGTATGAAGTCCTCCTGTTCCGGCGTGGGCGGTATATGGTGCAGTATCTCGTTCTTGGCAGGACGGTCAACGCCCACATCCTCCGCCGTGCGGTAGTCCGTGATTTCATTATAGAAGGCGGCAAGCTCCGGCACTTTGATGAAGTAGCGGAAACGCTCCTTCTGGACCACATTGTTCGTCACGTTAAATTCAAAATCCGTCGTCTTCTTGGCAAATATCGCCGCCCAAGCGTCGAAACACCTTATGTCCTGCCGTTCCAGCTCCTTCGGGCGCAGGTACTTGAACAGCAGGTACAATTCAGTCAGTGAGTTGCTGATAGTCGTGCCGGAGAGGAAGGTCGCACCCAAGTCTTTTCCTGTGCGCTCCTGTATGGTGCGTATGGCAAAGAGCATGTTAAGTGCCTTCTGGCTTCCCTCGCTGTTTCCCAATCCCGCCACACGGTCGTGGCGCGTGTTGAAAGTCAGATTCTTGAACTGGTGGCTCTCATCTATGAAGATGTGGTCGATGCCCATCTGCTTGAAATCCACCACGTCGTCCGTGCGTGACTTTATGGCGTGTTCCACCTTCTCCAGCTTCGCTTCAAGGTTGTGCTTGCGCTTCTCCAGCCCTTTCAGCATCGCCCGCGACACGTTCTTGCCCTGCTGCCGCAAGACTTCGAGGTTTTCCTCCACCGTGTCAAGCTCCGCCTGCAGGATGCGCTGCTGCAACTCCGGCGACTGCGGTATCTTGCCGAACTGGTCGTGCGACATGATGACGCAATCGTAGTCGTTGTTCTTTATATTATTGAAGAAGCGCACACGGTTGGCGGTCGAAAAGTCCTTCTCCGAAGCGTACAGAATACGTGCGTTGGGATATGCCGCCTGATAGGTGGCTGCAATCTCCGCAACGTTGGCTTTCAGCCCGATAATCATCGGCTTGTGTGCCAAATTCAGACGCTTCATCTCATGCGCGGCGATGCACATTATCAGCGTCTTACCGGTTCCCACCTCGTGGTCGCAAATTCCGCCGCCGTTCTGTTTCAACATCCAGACGCAATCCATCTGTGAGGGATAGACGCTCTTGATACCCCGGCTTGCCAGCCCTTTCAGGTTGAGGTCGGGAAAGGTCTGATGGGAGCCGTCGTAGCGCGGGCGCACGAAACAGTTGAACTTGCGGTTATACATCGTCACAAGCCGCTCCTTGAACTGCGGCGACTGCTCTTCGAGCCATTCGGAGAAGCCGTTTCGTATCTCGTCAATCTTGGCGTTGGCGAGTTGTATTCCCTCGCTGTCGCGCATCTTGATGTCGTTGCCATGCTCGTCCTTGCCGATGGACTTCATCATGTCAGGGCAGGTGTTGTGCAGGGCGTGTTTTAGGAGGTGCATACCGTCATAGTTCCGGTAATACCCCTTCACCAGAAACTCGTCCGTGATTTTCATGGTGCGGTAGCCGCACACCACCGAAAACTCGTCCATGCTTGCGGAATAGGCGATTTTCACCTCCGTGTCGAACAGCCGGCTCATGTAGGCGGCATAGACACCCGTCGGAATCCAGCGTTCCCCGAAATTGAAGTCCAGATCCTCGAAGGCGATGCGCTGCGGCTCGGCATCTTTCAGAGCCTCCAACGCCTGCTTCACCTCCGGCATACGCTCATTTTCGGGATTGTCACCCATCCATGCCTCTATGCGTTCCGCTTTCTCTATGACATTTCCGGCGATGAAACGGTCTTTGATTTCGTAACCGGTCACGAGCGGATTGTAGTAGATGCGCCCTTGCAGGGCAGTGAGCAAATCCTCCGCCGTGCTGTCGGTTATCTCCCGCATATAGTCGAGATTGACCGTACCATATTTGTTGAGCGACGCAGACAGGGCTTCTTCGGGAGAGCCTACGTTGGCATGGCTCTCCACCGCGAAGGAAACAGGATGCTCGAAGATGTCCGCCTTGACGAACTTTCCGTTTTCCATCCGTTCCAGCGAAAGGATGTCGCGCCCGCCCGCATCCATCATCACTAACTTCACGTTCTGCTTGGCGTTGAGGTTGCCGTAGCGCATGACAAACTCATCGTAACAGGTATTCAGATGCTCTCGCCACGGAACATTTGCCTCGCGCCGGAGCGATTCATAACGGTACAGACGCTCGTAGGCGTCACGCAGCGACACATACAACAACGCCTTTTCCTTCTGGTATCCTTTCAGGTCGAGCGGCTGGAATGTCGCCCCGTAAGGCGTGATGTCCTTCAGATAGCCGATGTTATGACGTCCCCAATCTGTCACTAACGACCCTTCGCGCAGGTGCATCTCCGGCGTGCGGTGGTAGGCACGCGGAGAAAGGTCCACGACTTCCTCCTTCGGCTTTTCCGCTTCGATGTCGGGGAAAAGGAAAGTCCCCACCGCTTCCGATGGGGTATCTGTAACGGCAGGTGCGGCGACTGCCTCCGGCTGTGTTTCCTCCTGTCGTGGCTGCTCACGGGAAGTTTCCGGCACGGCTTTCACTTCCGTCTTTTCCGCCACTTGTTTCTCGTTATGCTGCCTTGCCAGTTCCCGAAGTTCTTTCCTACGCTCCGGCGTCAAACCCATCATCATTTCATAGAAACCGTTGATGGGAGGATTGGTATCCCAGTCCAGTGTGGCATAGATGTCGTCCGGGTCGGCAGGCTTGGCGGTGTTCTCCGCTTTCACCTCCTTATTCTCCATTGCGGGTTTTGCAGTTGGAGCTGTCGGTGTAACCGTGACTTTCGGTTTGGGCGGAGTGGACTTTGCCGTAACTGCCTTTTTCACCGTCTTTTTCTTTTTGGAGGTTTTCGGTTGGCTGACCTCTTCCGTCATCCCCCAGAGGTCAAGCAGGGTGAGCTGCACGCCTGCGGAATATTGCGGGCGCGGTTCTATCTCCGGCTTTTCATCTGCGGGTTGCGGCTTTTCTGTCGGAGTTTCCACCGTCTGCGCCGAGGATACTGTTTCCAATTTTATGGCAGGACGCTCTACTTTATTTTGAACGGCAACTTTTTCTTCCGTTCCTGCCTGCCGGATTGAACCCGAATACAAGCGCATGGCAAGCCTGTAATGGAAATCCTCGTCGAGCATACGGCGCAAATCCCCGGCGATGCCTGCTGCCTTGCCCTCGTGCAGATAAACCATAGCGGGCTTCCCGTAGGGGTCTGTGTCAAGTTTCGCCATCGTATGCACGATGCGTTCCGGGTGGTGGATGAAATAGGCGTTGTCGGTCAGGTCGGTTTTCGTGTCCGTCTGTATCACGGTCATCAGCCGCTCGTCCTGCGACATTTCCTTCTTGCTGAGGTTCTTTTGCAGGACAATCAGGTCACTGCCCACCTCCGTGCCCGCGTTGTCCGTGAACAGGTTGTTGGGCAGGCGTATCGCGGATACCAGATTGGCCTGACTGAACAGCTCGTTACGCACGGAGGTCTTGGTGCTATTCAATACCCCTTGCGAGGTGATGAACGCCACGATACCGCCGTCACGCACGGCATCCAGTCCTTTGAGAAAGAAATAGTTGTGGATGGTTTTCTGGGCGGAGCGTCTGCCGAAAGAGTCGCTCCGCTGAAACTCCGCGTCGAACACGGCAATGTCACCGAACGGAATGTTGGACACCGCCAAGTCGAAATAATTGTTGAACGGTCTTTCGATTTTCTCAAAACCGCAGGTGCGCATTTTCTGGTCGGGATAGAGATGCCTCAAGATTGTACCCGTGAGCAGATCCTTCTCGAAAGCCATCACATCCGCATTGGGGCTGTGCCGCAGCATGGAATCCACGAACACGCCGACACCTGCCGACGGTTCGAGCATACGGGCGGGGCGGACGCTGTAATCTGCCAGCACGTCCGCGATGGTGTCGGTTATCTCTTTGGGGGTGTAGAAAGCGGTCAGCACGGACGCTTTCAGCGAATCCACAAACCGCTTGTACTCTGTTTCGTCCTTGCTGTTCTCACGGATAAGCCTGTGCAGCTCCACCGTCGGGGCGAACAGTTCGAGGTCGGATTTCGCCCACCGGACGGCATCCGTCAGTTCCTTTGCAGGGTTGAGGATACATTTCAGACCGCCGAAACCGCAGTACCTTTGAAGTATGGCACGCTCTTCGGTTGTCGCTGTCCTATTTTCCCTGTCAAGGATGAATGCCGTCCGTATCGCCTCGATGTTGTCCCGCAGTTTCTGTTTGCGGTTAAACGCCATATTCGTCTAAGTAAAGGACGGTTGCTCCCGTCAGCTCCGTGTAGAGCAGGTCGTAATCGGAAGACAGGGCGAAATTGTCATCCGAGAGGTCATAGACGGAGAACACGTTGCCGACAAGCGGCAGCAGTTTCAGGACAAAGGCTTCACGCTTCTCTTCCGGCACTTCATCGGCAAACTCGTTTTCCACGACTTCGCGGAGGATGGCGTAACGGGAATAATGCAGCCCGCGCAGCAGCGTGTCCATCGCCAGTTCCTGCGCACCATCGGCGGGATAGCCTTCAAGCCGTGCCCTCTCATACGTTTCGGCGGCACGGTCGGCCCGTTCCCGTATGAAAGCGGTGTCGTCAGCCTGTTCAAACTTGTTCGTGCGGAGATAGTCCAGCAGGTACAGACCGTAATAGGAAAAGTCGGTCTGACCCTCGTTTTTCTTCTTGTTGTTCATTACTTTGGATTTAGCGGATTGATAATTAACGGGATAATCGGTTGGAAAAAGGAAGAAAAAGGCACTCGGTATCCCTCCGAGTGCCACCACTAAATCCAAAGTATGAGTGTAATCCGGTATCGAAGAACAATTCATTACTCTGAACAAGTGGCAAAGTTAATACTATTTCTTCCGTCCTGAAAATTTCTTGTCCTTTTTAGCCTCCGGGAACACAAAAGTCGTGTTATATTCCCCGTCAAAGGCGACAACAGCATCGAAACTCTTGCCCTGTTTGCTCTTGAACCCTTTGAGCAGCTTGGTATGCCCTTCGGTGAGCAGGTCTTTGATTTCATCGTCGGACAGGGTGCGTCCCGCTTTCAGCCGGAACACGGGCAGTCCGCACTCCGTGTTGTCGCAGCGTACCACCTTGCCGTAGAACCGCATCCTGCCCGTGCCACACTTGGGACACGCGCAGCCGGAGTCACGGCTGCCGAAGAGCTTGTCGCACGAGATCAGTTCGGAGGTTATCTCACGTGTGTACGCCTCTATCTCCTTGCGGAAGGTGTCGTCGGACAGTTCCCCGCGCTCGATACGCGCCAGCTCCTTTTCCCATTCGCCCGTCATGGCAACATCGGCGATGCGCATCGTCTTGACGACGGAATTGAGGGCAAGTCCTTTTTCGGTGGGAACAAGCGACTTCTTGCAGCGTTCCATGTAACCGCGCTTGAAAAGCGTTTCGATGATGGAGGCGCGTGTGGCGGGAGTACCGATGCCACAGTCCTTCATCGCCTGCCGCAGTGCGTCGTCCTCAATTTCCTTGCCCGCCGTTTCCATTGCCGAGAGCAGGGTGGCTTCGGTATGCAGCGGCTTGGGTTTGGTCTTTCCTTCGGTAATGGACGAGCCTTTCGGTGTCAGCGTGTCGCCTTCCTGCCAGCCGGGGATGGTAATTTCCTCTTTTTCCTCGCCATAGACGGCACGCCATCCGGTTTGCTTCACGACGCTGCCTTTTACGGTAAACTCCACTCCGGCACATTCCGCCGTGACAGTGGTCACATCCTTGACGCATTTCTCAGAGAATGCCTCGACCATGCGCCCGGCAATCATCTGATAGATGGTATTGTCCTCTTTGGAGAGGAAGAGCGGTTTCTCACCCGTGACGAGCAGGGCATGGTGGTCTGTCACCTTGCCGTCGTCCACGCTGCGGCGTGTCGGGGCGGCTTTTGCCCGCACCTTGTCTTTCCATTCGGGCTGTGTGCCGATGAAAGCGAGCAGTTTGGGAATTTCGGCAAACACGTCTTCGGGGATGTAGCGGCTTCCCGTTCTCGGATAGGTTATCAACTTCTTTTCGTAGAGTTTCTGCGCGATTTCAAGCGTCTGTTCCGCCGTGAAGCCGTGCTTGGCGTTGGCTT
>ENA-ORHV01000177-ORHV01000177.1-human-gut-metagenome-genome-assembly--contig:-NODE-177-length-8187-cov-5.11141_pt1 | contig 8187 bp, 3 predicted proteins | sample MGYA00243081_ERZ508731 | MGnify/ENA primary metagenome ERZ508731 (study PRJEB26277, sample SAMN04329842) | human gut metagenome | biome: human-associated habitat | host: Homo sapiens | place: USA...
CATCATGGCACTTCCCACTACCTAAACCTCACCGCGTACCAGCGACTCGTTGGTCTGGTTTGCATTGATCCGCTCAATGTTATGCGCTTCCATTTTCAGGTTTATATCCATAGCAGCCATGTCGGTCATGTCTACGTAACCGTCTATGCTGAACGGTGTCTTTCCCTTGGTAAAGATGTTGAAGCGTTCGAATTTCAGTCGGCTGTTCTCGATCTTCAGCGGTCGGTTGTCGAGTTGCAGGTTCAGTGAAGCCTGTGGAATATTGATTATTACACTGTCAAGTCCCAGTTCTCCGTTCAAGACGGGCTGTGACGTGGAACCTTCTATGGAAATCGAACCGTCCAGGTCACCTTTCAGCCTGGCCATGTCATCAGGAATGAATGCGTTGGCTACCTTCAGCGGCAGATGATGCAGGTTCACATCTGCCGTCAGATTATCTTTATCATTTTTCCCCGTGGCAGAAAGGTACGTTCCGTTCAGGCTCATTATTTCCTCGTCGTTCAGCATCAGGAAGCCGTCTATGCTGTGTTCTCCTGTTTCTTTAGGCAGATATACGGCACTCATTTCCCAGTTGCCCAGCTGTTGTTTGTTGTAGGCAAGGTTGTTGATTCCTATGTCGGTTGCAACTTGCATGCTCGACTCGCTTTGTATATAGTGTGCCTCGGCGTTGATAAAGCCGGCTATGTCGGGCATATATGGGATGATGCGCCGGAACTCGGCTATGTCTATCTGGTTGAGAGCTACGGTAAGATTCTGCTGTACGAGAGAGTCCGGAGTAGAATATAAGGATAATCCGGAATGATTCTCATCGTATATCTTGACGTCGGCATGGATACGTCCCTCGTCGCTCAGATAGATATAGTTGTCGGGGTTCACCTTAAACGGACGATATACCAGAGTAGGATTGTCCGGAGTGATGTGCATGCTGATGCCGTTGGGGCGTAGCTGTGCCTTCAGACCGAGATCAACTCCAGTTTCTCTTTTACCGTTCAGGTAACCTATTGCCAGTTGTGCATCGGTAGATCCGATATATCCGTTCAGTGAAATGTCGAAGGCTTCCTGACGTTTGTTGGCAAGAGCCTTTACACCACTGTAGAATTTCACCTGCACAGAGTCTTGCAACGTCTTGAAGTAAATTGTATCCAGTTGAAGACTATCGGTCCGCAAGCCGTACAAGTCGATGGAACCGTTTAATCCGTCTTCCGGCGAAGTGCTGAAGCTGGCCCGCAGACGATTGTAGTTTACATGCTGTGAAGCCAGGAAGTTGGCCACCGGATTGTCTGATCCGGAGAATACTTTCAACTGTGCCGAAGGCAACATTTCTCTGATCAGGCGCTGATTTATGTGTTTTTTCTTCCACTGCTCTCCAAACTCCTTGGCTACCAGGTCGCTCTTGCTCATAAACTTGTCGAGGCTGTTGGCCGATTTGAACAGGAAAGTCAAATCACCTGCATTGACATATCCCCTTACCGAATCGGTAGCCATATCGAAACCTGCATGCAGGTCTTTAGTCCTGAAGTTTCTTTCGGCTGTTACGAGCTGTATACCGCTGACGGTAGCACGTGCTTTGTGGCGTTGCTTCATATCCGTCTGCGCATGCACCTCGATGTTCATCGACGAACTGAAAGGCGTACTCATAAGTGACAACGCCTGCCAGTCTAACAGCCGCACATGGGTGTTCAGATCGGCTTTTATCATATTCGGCTGAAGCAATGCCTGCAAATTGGCCGATACGTCTATTGCCCGGTTGTTGACATTCAGCATCATTGCCGCCTGAGAGAGTTTCAGGCCGGCATCGAGTGTGACTCCGGAAAACAGAAGCGAGCCATACCGGAAGTGTGAAACCTCACCCTTCAGCAGAACAGATGTTTTCGGAGAGAAAAAGTCGAATCCGTTTCCTTCGGCATGCAGTGAAGCCGAAAGTCCGAATATCGAATCATGCGGCATAAACTCGTGTATGTTGAGGCTGTCGATATTCAGGTCGACCAGATAGCCTTCTTTTTGCAAATCATAGTCAGCTTTTAAAATAACATTGGCTTTTTTGCCCGGAAAGAACTGCATGTTTGCTCCGAGCAGACTGCCGTTGACCGAAGCTTCTCCTTCCAGTTTCATGCCATGTGGCAGCACGACACCGCTGAGCATACTTTCTACAAAGTTCAAGTTGCCCGTTTCTACCGATAAATTGATGTTACCGTTTCTCTGGAGACTGTCCATAGGCAACGTAATACTTCCTGTAGCCTGTGCACGGAAAGCATCCTGAATGCTTGCCGAGAGCGTGGTAAGACGAATCTCCTTCAAGTTTCCGTCTATGCCGGCACGTATCTGCAATGGGGCAGACGGATATTTTTTAATGAAATCTTCCGGCATTCCGGTGATAACCTTCAGTAAATCATTCTTGCCGATGTCAGCCATCAGACGAGCATTGATCATACCGTCTTTTTCAGCATCAGTCGCTTCCCAGTCCATGGATGCGCTGAATTCGAGATACGAATCGGGGGTTGTTATCTGCAACGACGGCACTTTCAGTGTCTTGGCATCCGATACCAGTTTTCCTTTTGTTGAAACAATTTCCAGTCCGGAGCGTTCCTTTAAGTTGAAGTCACGGATATTGGCATAGATATCATTTCCGGCATAGTAGGCAGAATCTACATCCAGCTTGATGTTGGTTATTCCGATATGCGATGCATCGAATCCTTCGGCAGCAGGAAGTGTATTGGTATCAAGATAAGCACTACCGTTTGTCAGTTTAAGTGAACCAGCCGAGTATGCCGACTTATGCAAGTCGACCAGTCCGTTCCGTAGAGAAAGCTTTTCGAGCGATGTTGACATGCTGAATGTATCCAGCGGCATTTGCATGGCAAACGAAACGTTTTCGAAATCAACATTTTTCAGTTGTATTTTCCAGAAAACCGGTTGCGAGCTAGTCGTATCTGAGGCTGTAGTATCGGCCATGCAGATGGATAAATGAGTATCCTTTAAAGAAAGAGTGTTGACAATGGCAGTTTCCGGATCGAGCTCTACGCCATGTGAGGATACGAATAGCTCTCCCAGATTTCCTTTCAGCGTCATACCTTCGATGAGGTTTGCCGTATTTACAGATGCCTTGCTCAACTCCAGACCGTCAAGTTCGATTTTCTTTCTCAGCAGGGGAGTCAACTGGATCTTCGCTGTTAATTTCTTGGCATTCAGTATGGTATCCTGCTTGTCGATAATTACGGTATTGTTTACTACCAAATCTAACGGAAATGAAAGAGAGATTCTTCCTATCGAGATTTGCATACCTGTGGCTTCGGATGCGTAGCGTGTAGCCGTGTTTACCAGAAAATTCTGAATAGGAGGTATGTATATCAGAATACATAGCAATATAAATAATATGAACGGAGATGCTACGGCGATCCCTGTCCATCGCAGATATTTTTTCATAGGCCAAGTCAAGCTGTATTGTTTGTGCGAATTTATATAAAATAACCGAATTAGTATTCATTTTGTTCTGGAACTATTTAGTTGTATTTATATAAATTCTTTACCTTTGTGCTATAACTTAATTTTAAAAGATATATTATGAAACCAACTTTGTTTGTTCTGGCTGCCGGAATGGGAAGTCGTTATGGAGGTTTGAAACAGCTTGACGGTCTGGGACCCAATGGTGAAACAATTATGGACTATTCCATTTTTGATGCTATCCGTGGCGGATTTGGAAAGATTGTATTCGTAATCAGAAAAGATTTTGAAGAAGATTTCCGTAAGAAAATCATCAGCAAGTACGAAAACCATATTCCAGTAGAAGTAGTATTTCAAAGCATCGACAAGCTTCCTGAAGGATTTACTTGTCCGGCTGAACGTGTAAAACCATGGGGTACAAACCATGCAGTGTTGATGGGTAAGGAAGTGATCCGTGAACCTTTTGCCGTAATCAATGCTGACGACTTCTACGGACGTGACAGTTTTGCCGTAATCGGTAAATTCTTGTCTGAACTTCCTGAAGGAGCTAAGAATACATATTGTATGGTAGGATTCCGTGTTGGAAATACCCTGAGTGAAAGTGGTACAGTAGCTCGCGGTATCTGTTCTACCGACGAAAACAGACATCTGACAACAGTAGTAGAACGTACTGAAATTATGCGTATTAACGGTGTCGTTTCTTATAAAGATGAAAATGGCGAATGGGTAGGCATCGAAGATAACACTCCGGTTTCAATGAATATGTGGGGCTTCACTCCTGATTATTTCAACTACTCTGAAGAATATTTCATCGACTTCCTGAAAGAAAACATCGATAAGCCTAAAGCTGAATACTACATTCCGCTCATGGTCAATAAGCTGATCAACGATGGTACTGCTACAGTAGAAGTTCTTGATACTACTTCTCGCTGGTTTGGAGTAACATATGCAGCCGACCGTCAGGGTGTAGTTGATAAATTGCAGGCTCTTGCCGACTCTGGAGAATATCCTAGCAAGCTGTTCTGATAATTGAACATATACTATACAGGGAAATTTCCTTTATGCGTAAACTTTGTGTTTGTCATGAAGTAAGCGTGTAAAGGAAATTTTTTTTGTTGAAGTTATGCCTGGCCGGTAAATATTGCGAAAAGGATTTTAATCTTTTTTTCTGAATTTTGGTTAACTTTGCACTAATATAAAAGATATTATGAGGAAGCACATTTTATTTTGGCTGCTAGTTAACTGGATTGGATGGATTTATGCGGAATCGGTGGAAAAAGAGATTCCGCAGCTTCTTGCTACACTCGATTCTATATTAGTACAAACTGGAGAGTTGGCATCGCAGAAAGAGCTTAAAATAGCGCAATTGAAGAAAAAGTTATCGAATGCTGCAAATCTTGAAGAGGAATTCTGGATAAATAAAATGCTATATGACGAATCTTTCGTATTCAATGCTGATTCTGCAATGAAATACGTTGACCGTAATATACAGATTGCTACCGAACTTAAAAAGAAGGACTGGCAGGATGAATGGCTGATAAACCGTTCTTTTATGTTTGCTGCAACAGGATTGTTAAAGGAAGCAGGTGAAGTGCTGGAAAAAGTTGATTCTACCAGTTTGTCTGACGGACTGAAACTCTCGTATTACTATCAGCGTTCTTACCTGTATTCGCATTTAGGGCAATATATGGGCGACCAGAAGCAGGTTAATAATAAATATTATAATGAGTTCGAAAATGCCAATAAGCACATGCTGGCCTTAGTCCGTCCGAAAGATCCCCTTTATTGGTGGTGTGTAGCGTCATGTAATGAACTCTCTCCTGGAGATAGCTTGTTTTCGGCCTTAGAGAACGTTGTATTGTCTTCTCAGCATAATACACGGCTGGATGCAATGAACGCTTATGGCCTTTCGAATATGTATAAGCGGATAGGAGATAAAGAAAAAACCATGATTTATCTGATTTATTCGGCAATGGCTGATTTGAGAGTCTGCAATCGTGATATTGCTTCGTTGCAGGAACTTTCATCGTTATTGTATGATGCAGGAGATATTGACCGCGCGTATGCTTACATGAATTATTGCTTGAAGGCTGCTTTGCTTTATCCCAACCGGGTGCGTATCATTAATATATCTACTGAATTGGATAAGATAAATGCTAATTATCAGCAACGTGATATAAGATGGCGTAATTCATTGCAAAATTATTTGTATATAGTTACTTTTTTCTCGATAATCCTGGTACTGGCCTTGATTGGTCTTTATCGTCAGACGAAAAAATTGAGAAAGTCGCTTACGGAACTGGATTCTGCAAATCACTCTCTTAATCAACATGTTGTTGAACTTTCACAGATGCATAAACAGCTGGCTTTAGCCAATCAGGAGCTTCAGAATTTGAATGAACTGCTTAGAAGTGCTAACCAGAAGCTTCAAGAGTCGAATGATGTAAAAGAAGAATATTTCGGATATGTGTTCTCTATTTGCTCGAACTATATCAGTAAGCTGGATGAGTATCGGAAAAACATTAACCGTAAACTAAAGACTGGTCAGTTTGAAGAGGCAAGACAGTTGACTGATAACTCTTCATTGACTCAAAACGAACTTAAGGACTTTTATGCCAATTTTGATGCCATCTTTTTACGGGTTTATCCTGACTTTGTAGCGGATTTAAATTCTTTGCTTCGTCCTGAAGAGCAGATTTTATTGAAAGATGCAAGCGAACTGAACATGGAAGTTCGTATTTATGCATTGGTCAGATTGGGTATAAATGATAGTGTCAAGATTGCTGACTTTTTGCATTGTTCTCCTCAAACAGTGTACAATCATAGGTTGCGCATGCGCAATAAAGCAATTATACCTAAAGATAAATTTGCCGAAGCTGTCCGCTTGTTGGGAAGAGGAAGTAAGTAATAGGAAATTCAAAATAGACTTTTTTAGCGGAGAGAACTTCTTGATTTAAGTTTTTCTTCCGGTTGAGAACAGACCATAGTACACGCTATTTTGTAGTGTGCTATGGCTTGTTTTTTGTATTGTTCATGTTTTAGAAAACCTTGTTCTTTCCTGTTGTAATGAGAAGAAGAGGTAAATCTCATTCCCGAAAGCTGCTTTTCAGACTTGTAAAGGCGTATAAGCCACTCTATATGTCAGTCGTATAGTTTACCTGTTAGTTTTATATATGTATTGATAATCAGTGTGTTGTCTTTTTATGATCTTACTTGTTAACTTTACTTTAGAATAGATTAACGTCCTTTAGTATCTAATTTTGCTTCCAGAATTTTTAATCAAATATTCTATTATGTTAACTAAAAAATTTACTAGTATGAAGAACAATTTTCAACCGGTACAGATTACTCGGTTTGTATTGTCTCTATGTTGTTTATTGTGTTTTTCTGTTCATTTGTTTGCACAACAAATAACAGTAAGTGGAAACGTCAAAGATTCATCGGGCGAGCCGGTAATTGGAGCCAGCGTTTTGGTGAAGGGAACTACCAATGGTGTGATAACCGATTTTGACGGTAATTTTAGTATTGCCAATGTAGAAGATGGTTCTCAAATTGAAGTATCGTACATTGGTTATGTAACGCAAATGAAAAAGGCAACAGGTACACAACCTTTGAATTTTATTTTAAAAGAAGACACCGAAACTTTGGATGAAGTCATTGTAGTAGGTTATGGAATTCAAAAGAAAAGTGTTGTGACAGCATCTATCAGCCGGGTTAGCTCTGACGATTTGAAAAATGTAACTCCTACCCGTGTAGATAATATGTTGAAGGGACAGACTTCAGGAGTAACGGTTACTTCTGCATCCGGACAGCCTGGTGATGCTGCAAAGGTACGTATTCGTGGTATTGGTACCATAAACAATTCTGACCCTCTTTACATCGTTGACGGTATGCCGGTTGATGGTGGTATCGATTATTTGAATCCTTCTGATATAGAATCTATCGAAGTATTGAAGGATGCAGCTTCTGCTGCTGTGTATGGTGCTCGTGCTGCCAATGGAGTTGTTTTGGTTACTACAAAAGGAGGAAGCAAAGGAAAAGCTGTTATTAGCTATGACTTCTCATACGGTTGGCAAAATCCTTGGAGAAAGAGAGATGTTCTTAATGCTGTTGAGTACGAAACGTTGATGAATGAAATGGCTGTTAACTCAGGCAAAGATGCTCCTTATGCCAATCCGGAAGCAGCAGGAGAGGGAACAGACTGGCAGGATGCTTTGTTCAACTCTAATGCACCGATAATGAATCACCAGATAAGTGTCAGCGGAGGTTCTGATAAAGGTTCATACTTTTTGTCAACAGGATATTTCAAGCAAGACGGTATTGTTGGAGGTAATTTCGATCGTTCAAATTACGAACGCTTCACTTTACGTATGAATTCTAATTATACATTGTTCGATCAGACTAAAAACCGTAACTGGCTTTCATCATTTAAAATTGGAACCAATATCGGTTATACTCGTATTAAATCTGTAGGAGTTGATACAAACAATGAAAAAGGTGGTCCGTTGGGTAGTGCGCTGATGATTGCTCCTACACTCCCTGTGTATGCTGAAGATCCTGAAGCTGTATTGAAAGAATATCCTACAGCAATAAAAGATAAAAATGGAAATGTATATACCATTGTTGGTGATGCGTATAACGAAATAACCAATCCGCTGGCACAATTGGAGTTGCCGGGAGATGTAAACAACTCTGATAAATTCTACGCTTCTTTCTGGGGTGAACTACAAATGTGGGACAAACTTA
>ENA-ORHV01000179-ORHV01000179.1-human-gut-metagenome-genome-assembly--contig:-NODE-179-length-8129-cov-4.49393_pt1 | contig 8129 bp, 9 predicted proteins | sample MGYA00243081_ERZ508731 | MGnify/ENA primary metagenome ERZ508731 (study PRJEB26277, sample SAMN04329842) | human gut metagenome | biome: human-associated habitat | host: Homo sapiens | place: USA...
GCGGGCAAAACAATCCGGATCATCGCCGTCGGGCAGGAGGCAGACCTAGATGTTCTTTCCTTCATCCAACAGCATGTCGATACCGCGGATACTAGCCTTAATACCCGCTCCGTCACCGTCGTAAAGTACGGTGATATTATTTGTAAAACGATGAATAAGCCGGATTTGCTCAGAAGTTAATGCTGTTCCCGATGAGGCTACTACATTTTCTATACCACTTTGATGCATAGAAATCACATCGGTATATCCCTCTACCAGAAAACAACGGTCTTGCCGCACAATAGCTTGTTTGGCAAAGTAAATACCATACAGCTCACGGCTCTTGTGATAGATTTCCGATTCGGGAGAATTGACGTACTTCATCTGTACGTTTTTGGTGGCGGAGCTTAATACACGTCCACCGAAAGCTACAACTTTTCCCGACAAGGTATGAACAGGAAAAATGACACGCCCCCAGAACCGGTCGTGCAAAGAACCGTTGTCTTTACGGTAACAGAGTCCCGTTTTTACTAGAAATTCTTCCTTGTATCCTTTCTGGATGGCAGCCTTTGCCAGTGCATCGGGGCTGTCGGTACTATATCCTAACTGAAACTTCTTGATAATATCGTCACGGAATCCGCGTCCGCGCAAATAGGTCATACCGATACGCTGTCCGTCGATGTGATTATAAAGAACATCCTGGAAATATTCCGAAGCAAACTGGTTGACAACAAACAGACTTTCGCGCAAGCTTTGTGCCTGCTTTTCTTCATTAGTCAGTTCGCGTTCCTTGACTTCGATGTTGTATTTTCGGGCAAGCCACTTCAGTGCTTCGTAATAAGAAAGCTGTTCGTGTTCCATAATGAAATGAACAACATTTCCTCCTTTCCCACAGCTGAAGCATTTGCAGAGTCCCTTACTGGGAGAAACACTGAAAGATGGAGTCTTTTCGTTGTGGAAAGGGCACAGTCCGATATAGTTTACTCCCCTGCGTCGGAGAGTAACAAATTCGGATACTACGTCTACAATCTGTGCAGCATCGAGGATACGGTCTATGGTGGCTTGGTCTATCATTTCGAGAGGCGAAAATAATAAAAATAAGTAGAATGTGCAACGACTTTCTTTCTGCTGCTTTTCAGGATGGAAGTTACATCAAGAATGTGCAACGACTTTCTTTCTGCTGCTTTTCAGGATGGAAGTTACATCAGAACATAAATGCAATGGAAGCACCGAATGTCAGGTTATGCATAGGTGTTCTTTTAGTATATGAGTGGGCATTCCGATTGCCTTCTTCGTCTGTCCAGGAGTTCTTTAAATCGTATGTCAGACGGGGAGAGGCAAAGTCGTAGTCACAATATAGCCGGAGAGCTGCATCTTCCTTGTACCGGTAGGTAAACGAAACTCCCGTACCGACTTTATATGTAGCACTTTTACGTATGTTCAGAAAATCGTCATCTACAAAAGAACTGTTCAGCAATTCATCGCGGCTGATTCCATCTTGATTCATGTAATAGTCGATGTCTTCTTTATAAAATTGGTTGTAAACTTCTTCACTAACAATCCCACGGTCGAATATTTGTGGATTGATGCGACAGATTGAATTCAACTTGAAATTAGCATTTATTCTGCGTCCTACCAGCAGCTTGCTTCCTATCTGAAAATGCCGGCTGAAAGGATATGAAAAATAAAGTCCCAGGTCGACATCGAACATACCCAGATGATCCGATTCCAAACCATCGAGCAGAAATAGATTGACTGGAGCGCCTTCTTTTAAATCGCTGTCCATATCGAAGTTTCTCATATTCTCTGCCGGGATATCAGCAATGACAGGTAGAGTTGCCACCTTCAAACGTCCTCCTGCTCCGATAAAAGCATTGAAAAAATAAGCTCCCTCTACGCTGACAACTGTTGCTGTTCCAACCTTTAAGCGCATACCCAGCGGGGAGCCACCTTCAGAATCATATATTTCTGCTGTTCGTAAAGCTGAAGGACCGGATGCTATTCCCATGTTAAAGCTTAAGAACGAAGGCGTATCATACCGGTCGTAAGCAGTATTTGTTTTCCATGTATCTGTATTATCACGTCTGAAAATCAGATCAGAGAAAAAATATCCCAAGTCTGTAGAAATCATGCCTATTCCGGCTCCTACAAGTACATCGCCGTTCCTGTGCCGGTTTTTAAGCTGCCGTGTAACTCCATTCCGGCCAGTGTATATCCTCCGATGCTGTACCAGGGACTTTTCATGCCATATTCCTTGTGAAGAATGGTGGCACACATGAAAGCTGTGGCCGTATGTCCTGAAGGAAATGAGTTGTTGGATGTATTGTCCGGACGGGTTTCTCGGGTGGTGTATTTTAAAGAGTTGACAAATCCTGCCATCAATGCAGCCGAAAAGACATTGCTCACTGCCAGTTCTTTCCATGAACTGCGACTTTGAACACCAGCCAGTTTCATTCCCCAAGTAGCAGCCAGAGGAACATATTGTGTATAGTCGTCATATCGATGATGAAAAGCTGGCTTAAACCGGTTGCGGAGCGTCCGGAAATCAGTATTGCGTTCTTTTACGATCAGCCCGGCTGTGATAAAGGGGATTCCCATATATGAAAAGTTCCTTTTAAAACTTTCCTTGGCGGTCGGATGCTTTGTTTCTTGCGAACCGGTTATTTGTGAAATAGAGTCAGGGAAATTATAAAAAGCTTCTTCACAGAAGTTATGAGCATGCAACGGTATATAACAGAACGATAGACTGAAAAAGATCAAGACGTTTTTGAATTTCATAGTTTAGTTTCCGGTTATAAGCTGTTAAAAACTATATAACGGAGTGATTGTAAGGCTGGTTCATCGGATTTTGTTAAAAAAGATTTTTAATAAACAAGTTTTCATGAGTTTGGTTACTATAAAAAACAAAGAAGGAGACTGGTATACAGTCTCCTTCTTCTTAAATCAGGTATATATCTGATTATTTAATGTTCGGGTTCAGTTTGTTCCATTCAGAAACAGGAGGAAGAACGCCCATTGCGATTACTTCGTCACGCAGTGCGCACAAGTGTTCGTAGCTCTTATCCAAAGCAGCTTGTTCTTCTGCAGTACCGTTCAAAGCAGCGCAGTGGCAACCGTCAGCAGTGATAGAAGTTTCCCATGCCATCATGATGTGATCGTACTTATCGTTTGATACGTAAGTACCAGCCGGCCAACGGAATGCTTTACCACCCATAGCAGCACCAATCATTTCGATAGAAACGTATGATGGGCTCTGGAATGAAGAACGGCCACGCAAGTTGATGATGTTTGCACCACCTTTAGTAACTTTCTGCTGGATTTCAGCCCATTGTTCTTTAGTCAGAGCGTCTGTACCGATGATGTCAGTCAGAGCTTTGCCGTTAACTTTTGCTGTAGAAGCAAATACAGCCATCTGTTCTCCGTGACCACCATAAGTACGGCAGTTTTCAACAGCATCCATAGCTACTCCGAAGTGTTTAGCCAATTCGCTGCGCAGACGAGTAGAGTCAAGAGCTGCCAAAGTAGTAACCTGACTTGGTTTCAAACCAGAGTACAGCAATGTAATCAAACCAGTGATATCAGCAGGGTTGAAGATAACAACGATGTGTTTTACATCCGGGCAGTACTGTTTTACGTTCTTACCGAATTCTTCTGCGATAGCAGCGTTACCTTTCAACAGGTCTTCACGAGTCATACCTGCTTTACGAGCAGCACCACCTGAGTTTACGATATATTTTGCACCAGTCAGCGCTTCTTTGATATCAGAAGTGAAAGTTACGTTTACGCCTTCGAAACCGCAGTGGTACAATTCTTCAGCAACGCCTTCCAATCCCGGAGCATACGGGTCATACAAACAGATGTTCGGAGTCAGACCCATCATGATAGCAGTCTGAGCCATGTTAGAACCGATCATACCGGCAGCACCAACAATGGTAAGTTTTTCGTTAGTTACAAATTCCATAATTCTTATTATTTAAGTTATGTTATAAAAGTGTATTTCTTCTTTCTTGCGCTACAAAGATAAAAAAGTTCTTTGGTATAAACGAATCTTTCTTGGCGTAAAAGTGGGCAAATCTGCGGGCTTTCGAATTAATTACGGAAATATTTCACTATTTTTAAATCTGGATATGGCGTTTTGCTATCAGGTGTTATCAATTGCCCGATTATGCTTGTCGGATATGTTTGGGCAAATCTGCGGGCTTTCGAATTAAATACGGTAAAATTTCACTATTTTTAAATCTGGATATGGCGTTTTGCTATCAGGAGTTATCAATTGCCCGATTATGCTTGTCGGATATGTTTTTATTTGCTTCTCGATTTCTTTATTTCAGAAATAAGATTTATATTTGTAAATATGAAAGTGGATAATATATATACATAATGTATATGTGTGGAATGTATTTGGAGGTAGATTGAACATTATCGGCTTTGGCTGTAAACTTTATTGGTTGTCAGTCGTTTTTATTATATAGATTAACCTAAATACTACAATTATGACACATGTAATGCCTCAATTAGCTTACGGGTTGGATGCACTTTCCCCGTACATGAGTAAAGAAACACTCGAATTTCATTATGGAAAACATCTGCAAACTTATGTAGATAATCTGAACAAGCTGATTCCCGGAACTCCTTACGAAGATATGCCTTTGGAAGAAATCTTGAAAAAAGCCGAAGGTGGAATATTCAACAATGCTGCGCAAGCGTGGAACCATACTTTTTTCTTTCAGAGTTTAACTCCCGGACAATCTGATATGCCAGCCAAACTGGTTGAGGCTCTTACAGAAAGTTTCGGTTCGGTTGACACGTTCAAGGAGCTGTTTACCAAGGCAGCTTTAGGATTGTTTGGCTCCGGTTGGGTATGGCTTGTAATGGATAAGGAACATAAACTTTCTATTGTTCAGGAGTCCAACGCAGGAAATCCTTTGACAAAAGGACTGACTCCTGTGATGGTAATAGATGTATGGGAACATGCCTATTACATTGATTACCGCAACCGTCGTGCCGCATATATTGAAGCTTTCTGGAAAGTTGTGGACTGGAATGTAGTAGCTGGACGTATTTAAAAGTACAGAAGTTATTGTTTAGATGATATACACCTGTTTCCTTTTATCGGGGACAGGTGTTTTTTTATGTCAGTTATTTCTGATTTGCACAAATTAAAAACTATCTGTACCTTTGTTTGGTTCGAAATACGTTTTAGTTTTATCAATCTAAATTTAAGCATATGAATACCACATTGTTATTTATGGGAATCGGTACCCAGGAACTGCTGTTTATAGCCTTGATTATACTTTTATTATTTGGGGGTAAAAAGATTCCTGAACTGATGAAGGGACTCGGAAAAGGCGTGAAAAATTTTAAAGACGGTATGAACGGGGTGGAAGAAAACTTGAAGGATTCTGCTGATAAACCAGAAAATAAGGAAAAATAAGATCGTGAAGGAGAAGAATGAATCGGAACTGACCTTTTGGGATCATTTGGATGAACTGCGGGCAACTCTCATGCGGATTGCATGTGTGGTTGTGGTGCTTATGTTGCTCTCTTTCTTTTTTAAAGACGAGCTTTTCCATATTATCCTTATGCCTAAAAATAGTGATTTTTATATTTATCGTTTTTTTGAATGGATAGGAACATCCTTGCATATACCCGGACTTGAAGCAAATGACTTTCATGTTCGTCTGATTAATACGAAACTGTCCGGTCAGTTTTTGATGCATATGAATGTTTCATTTTATGCAGGGATTATTCTGGCTTCTCCTTATATTCTTTACCAGCTTTTCAGATTTGTTTCCCCCGCATTGTATGAGAATGAAAAACGCTATTCTACGAGAGTTATCATATGGGGATATGTGCTGTTCCTTTTGGGGGTATTATTCAGCTATTTTCTGATATTTCCTTTTACTTTCCGTTTCCTTGCTCTTTATCAGGTCAGTCCTGAAGTCGAAAATACGATTATGCTAAGTTCCTATATTGATACGCTGACTATGCTAAGCTTGATGATGGGGATTACTTTCGAAATACCGATACTGGCATGGTTGTTCGCAAAACTAGGTTTTCTTACCGCTGACTTTATGACTAAGTATAGGAAACATGCTTTAGTCATTTCATTAGTTATAGCTGCTATCATTACTCCGACCTCTGATGTCGTAACTTTACTGATGGTTACTTTCCCGATGTTTGTATTGTATGAGGTCAGTATCTTTATCGTACGGCGTACTGGTAGAAAATGTAAATCGGAAATTATCTGATAGATAGTGCTTTATGAGGACTTGGCCTGATAGCCTTCCTGACATGCGGAAAGCTCAATAAAATTTGTACGAATTTTAAAAAAACATCGAGAAGAATTACTTGAAAGATGCTGATATTTTAGAAAAAACATCAGCATCTTTTTGTTTCTGCTTTTCACGTCCCTCACATTTCTTATTGAAATACTTTTTTGAGCGTGTTGTCCGGCGTGTATTTCCTTTGCCAAATTCGAACTTATTCTTGTTTAGCTTCTCCTTCTTCTATTTTTCGGGTAACAAACTGGATCTTTAAGTTTGCTTCTTTCTGTTCCTTACGTATTTCTTCCATTCCTGCAAGAATTCGTGCCAGATTGCTTACCTCTGTGATTGCTTTTATGTCATTGGCATACATCGTTGTTTTATAGTTACGGTCGCCTATGAATTCCAGTTTGAGACTTTTCTTATCCTTATTGGCTGCGATGTAAGCTGCTACACCTCCGTCGTTGCCTACTTTATAATCAGCCTTTTCTATGGCACGCCCTAAGTCTGTTGTTTCGTAGCTGTCTGTCGAAGCTGGAGTTTCGGCAAATGTATCATCGTTTGCACTTACTTTCACTGCTGTGTGGTGTATGTTGCCTCCTGCACAGTAAATAGATGTAAGCGACATTTCGCCCAGTTCGTTTACCTGTGCACGCAAGAAAGAGCGTCCGATGTTTTTTTCTACTACCTGCGACGGGTAGAAATAGTTTCCGATTTCCTGATAGGCAGTATCTTTCTCTAAAACGAAATTTCCCTTTATTGAGTCAAGCTCAGCTTGCTTGACGGTCATCATGCTGTCAAGATTAGCCGGCGTCTTATGCTGTTGCTGCTAATGTATCTGTTGCATCAAATGTGTCCAGATAAGCCAGCGTCTTATGCTGTTCCTGCAAATCTATCTGTTGCATCAAATGGATTCCTGCCTTACGTACATCTACTGCCTTAGGATAATAGGTACGTATGCTGTCTATTTGTAGCCGGGCGAGGTTATAGTCGCCTGCTGCGAAAGCTAGTTCCGCACGTTGGAAAAGTTTTCCGGCATTTTTACTGTCGCTATTGCATCCGGATAGTAGGAATGCTAAAGTTGCAGCTGCTAAGATTATCTTTTTCATATAATTAAGCGATTTATTGTGGAACGAAGTTACGAAAAGAGTGTAATTTATTGGAAATGAGCGTATGTTAATCGCTCATGATAGTAATAGGTTACGATTTAGTTAGTTATCTGCTGCATTATTCTTCTGCGCGTTGCGTAACCTTCAAAGAACTCTTCGTATGCAAAAGTAACAATAAAACGGGAGATTTTGATATGAATCTCCCTGATTTTTTCTATCTCATACAATTTTTTCCGTAAAAGCGGCTTTATTCGTCGGTACACCATCGCCCAAAAGAATTTTGAACGAACGTGTGCCGCCTACTGCATAAGCGGAGAAAAGGGCTTTTCCTCACGCCTAAACAACAGTTTAGACTGATGAGGCAAGGCCCATTTCTTTTGAGCTTATGCCAAAGAGGTGCTTTTACGGGGTTCTGACGATTTTTTTCGTTATTCATTTGAGCCGGAAGCGGAAAGCCGTGTATGACCGCACATTCCATAAATGGAACAAGCCGTCACTCACGGCAGGCAAACCGGGAAGAATATTTTTATCCATCCGACCAAACACGTTTGGCCAAACAGATAAAAATATACTTCCTTGCAAGTGGTTTGCCCAGTTTCACACTACCGGCTATGTTCTTTCCTTTTGATGGAGATTCCATTTTCACGGATTTCCATTTTGAAGTTTTCCTGCCAAATCTGCCTCTACTTCCGTTTACCTCCATTTTCGCGCCTTTCAGTGAGCCGCATCAGTCAGTCATTTTCGTTCTGGGCGCAAAGGTAATTCCGGGATTGGA
>ENA-ORHV01000185-ORHV01000185.1-human-gut-metagenome-genome-assembly--contig:-NODE-185-length-7454-cov-5.01581_pt1 | contig 7454 bp, 8 predicted proteins | sample MGYA00243081_ERZ508731 | MGnify/ENA primary metagenome ERZ508731 (study PRJEB26277, sample SAMN04329842) | human gut metagenome | biome: human-associated habitat | host: Homo sapiens | place: USA...
GGACATAAAAAAAGGAGTACCGCTGTACTCCAACCTTTGTTAACCTTAAATCTAATACTATGAAAAACACAGTGCAAAGATACGGACTTTCTGGAAACTAACAAGCGAAACTCATTAAAATCTATGCTTTATAACATGTTTTAATAAGTTCCGCTCGTTTGCTAAAAGGTTTTAACAATATAAGGTCTATTTGTTACCTTCATCGAATTCTGCTATTTCTCTTGTTGCGACTTCTAGTGCTTCATTAATGTTACTACAGATATTTTCTTTACCCAGCAGTTCATAGAATCCGGATTTTTCGAGTACGGCATGTACACGTTCGTTTACTCCGGAAAGGATAATATGTTAATTTTCCTATTGTGACAATTCACACAGTGTTGTCAGGTTATGAATACCTGTCGAATCGATGAACGGAACTTTACGCATACGGATGATACGAATTTTCGGTCGGTCACCCAAACGTGCCATTATTTCTTCAAATTTGGTAGCAATACCAAAGAAATACGGACCGTTTATTTCGTATACCTCTACCCCATTAGGAATGATAAGATGCTCTGCGTGTACTTCCAGGTCTGATTCTTTATTCGGATCTATCTCGTCGGTGATAACAGAAATCTGTGTTGTTTCCATAACACGTTTCATAAACAGTACACAAGCTATAACCAGTCCGACTTCGATAGCTACAGTCAAATCGAAGATAACGGTAAGGAAGAAGGTTAACAACAAGACCGTAACATCCGATTTTGGGTTTTTCAACAATCCCTTGAAAACACGCCAGCCGCTCATATTATATGATACGATGACGAGAACACCTGCCAGACAGGCCATCGGAATATATTGGGCAAGCGGCATCAGGAATAGTAGGATCAGTAACAATACCACCGCATGAACGATACCTGCAACCGGTGATATACCTCCGTTGTTGAAGTTGGTCATGGATCGGGCTATAGCTCCTGTAGCCGGGATTCCTCCGAAGATAGGCGAAACGAAATTGGCTATACCTTGTGCAATCAATTCAGTATTCGAATCATGACGGTCGCCTATCACACCATCAGCCACCGTAGCCGAAAGCAAAGATTCTATCGCTCCCAATACAGCGATGGTAATAGCAACTGGAAAGAGGTTCTTGATAGCCTCCCAGTCCAATGCTGGTACGGCAGCCTCAGGAAGCTGTGCCTTGATACTGAAGCGGTCACCGATTGTATCGATACAAGTGATTCCTCCATACATTTTCAACAGATATACGCCGACTGTTACCAGAATGATGGCAACCAGAGAGCCGGGGATTTTTTTCGAGAACTTAGGAGTGATGGCGATGATGAAGATACTTACCAAACAGACGATCACATTCCACCAGTTAACAGTGACGAAAAGATGAAAATATAAAATCCATATTCCAATAAAGTCGACCGGAACCTTTTCACCTCCGAACTGCAAACCGAAGATATCCGCTATCTGAGTTGTAAAAATAGTAACGGCGATACCACTGGTGAATCCCACAATAATAGGATAAGGAATAAATTTGATGATTGTACCTAACTTGAATATGCCTAATAATATAAGGAGTACACCAGCCATCATCGTGGCAACCATCAGGCCTTCGATGCCATATTCTTGGATGATACCGTAGATGATAACGATAAAAGCACCGGTTGGTCCTCCGATCTGTACCTTGCTTCCCCCAAGAAACGAAATGATGAATCCTGCAACAATCGCTGTGATAATACCCTTTTCAGGACTTACTCCTGAAGCTATACCGAATGCGATGGCAAGAGGCAATGCTACTATACCTACAATAATACCTGCCATCAGGTCGGTAGTAAAATCTGTTTTCGTATAATTTTTCAGTGTAGAAAACAGTTTAGGCTGAAAATCCAATTTTACCATATATGTGTTTTGTTATAAATTATAAAAAGAAGTGCAAAAGTATATATTTATTTGAACATTTGGGCTGATAATAAGGTTATTATTTATATTGCATGAGTGAAATTTATTAATAATACTTAAATAAAAATTGTAATTATTACAAATTTGAATAAAAGTATTACCTTTACAATATCAAATCAAGAATATACATGTTTAACCAATTAAATAACTAACGATTATGGGAAAAAGTATCAAAGGAACAAGAACAGAGAAGAACTTAGGCATTTCATTTGCTGGTGAATCACAGGCAAGAATGCGCTATACATATTATGCTAGTGCAGCAAAGAAAGAAGGTTACGAACAGATTGCTGCCATCTTTGCTGAAACTGCTGATCAGGAAAAAGAACATGCAAAGCGTATGTTCAAGTGGCTGGAAGGCGGTATGGTAGAAATTACAGCCAGCTATCCTTCAGGTGTAATCGGAACAACACTCGAAAACTTGAAAGCTGCGGCTGCAGGTGAAAACGAAGAATGGTCACTCGACTATCCTAAGTTTGCAGACATTGCAGATGAAGAAGGTTTCCCTGCCATTGCGAAGATGTATCGTGAAATTGCTGTTGCAGAAAAAGGACACGAAGAAAGATACCTTGCTCTGGCAAAGAATGTAGAAGAAGGAAAGGTATTCAAGAAAGACGCCGAGGTAGTATGGCAGTGCCGTAACTGTGGTTACTTATATGTAGGTACGGAAGCTCCTGAAACTTGTCCGGCATGTTTACATCCACAGGCATATTTCGAAGTAAAGAAAAATAATTATTAATATTGGATATGTATGACTAAAGCGCAGAACTTCCGAATATGAGTTCTGCGCTTTTTTATACACGTAAAAAATACCTATTTTGAGGTATTGTGGTGTTTATCAGAATTTATGATTTTTGTAACACTGAGAAATACTAATCATTTAAATAGAAATAAATATGAAAATAAAATCAATTATAGGTCGTGAAATACTCGATTCACGAGGAAATCCTACGGTAGAGGTTGAAGTAAGACTGGAATCTGGCGTGATGGGACGTGCATCTGTTCCTTCCGGAGCATCTACCGGTGAACATGAAGCTCTCGAACTTCGTGATAAAGATTCTAACCGTTACGGTGGAAAAGGTGTGTTGAAAGCTGTTGAAAACGTAAATAAGGTTATTGCTCCGGCTTTGACTGGATGGGCTGTTCTGGAGCAGCGGGCTATCGACAAGAAAATGCTTGAGCTGGATGGCACGCCAACCAAGTCGAATTTAGGTGCAAATGCTATTTTAGGAGTTTCTCTTGCAGTGGCAAAGGCTGCGGCAAACTATCTGGATATACCTTTATACCGTTATATAGGTGGAGTAAATACATTTGTAATGCCTGTTCCGATGATGAATATTATCAACGGAGGTTCACACAGTGATGCGCCTATTGCCTTTCAGGAATTTATGATCCGTCCGGTGGGAGCACCTTCTTTCCGCGAAGGTCTTCGTATGGGGGCTGAGGTTTTCCATGCTTTGAAGAAAGTATTGCATGATAGAGGTCTGAGTACTGCTGTAGGTGATGAAGGAGGTTTTGCTCCTGCACTGAATGGAACAGAAGATGCGCTGGAATCTATTCTTGCAGCTATCCGGCAGGCAGGTTACGAACCGGGCAAAGATGTTATGATCGGTATGGACTGTGCTTCATCCGAGTTTTATAGAGATGGACTGTACGATTATACAATTTTTGAAGGTGAAAAGGGCAAGAAGCGTACATCAGAAGAACAGATTGCCTATCTGGAAGAACTTATCAACAAATATCCTATCGACTCCATCGAAGATGGTATGAGTGAAAACGACTGGGAGGGATGGAAAAAACTTACCGAACGTATCGGTGGACGCTGCCAGCTGGTAGGCGATGACCTGTTCGTTACAAATGTAGAATTCCTTTCGAAAGGTATTGAGCTGGGATGTGCCAATTCCATCCTTATTAAAGTAAATCAGATCGGTTCACTCAGTGAAACACTGGATGCAATCGAAATGGCTCATCGTCATGGATATACTACGGTTACCTCTCATCGTTCAGGAGAAACTGAAGCTGCTACGATTGCCGATATAGCTGTTGCTACCAACAGTGGTCAGATTAAAACCGGTTCATTGAGCCGTTCAGACCGTATGGCAAAATACAATCAGTTGTTGCGTATCGAAGAAGAACTGGGTGACCTGGCTGTATATGGATACAAGCGTATCAAATAAAAAAGTTAGTCATATTTGAAATTCTAAATTGTAAAGGCTGTTGTCTTCGGACAGCAGCCTTTTCTTTTCGTAAAAAGATGCTGAAGTTTCCTCCTTTTTTTGTACAAATTTTGAAAAGTTTTGTACAATATCCTGAGATACTTTGTACAACTTCAGAAATATTTTGTACGAATTTTGCTTAAGATTTCAGCATGTTTTGGTGAAAAGATCGAGAAGAATAAAAAAAGGAGGCGATTTGAGGCTATGAAATGGTATGTTAAGGAGGAAAATCACAGAAAAATGAAGAAAATTTGAAAAAAGTTATGCAGAATGTTTGGAGGTTTCAAAAAAAGTCGTACCTTTGCAACCGCAATCGAGAGAGAAAGCGACAAAAAACTTAAGGGTGCGTTAGTTCAGTTGGTTAGAATACATGCCTGTCACGCATGGGGTCACGGGTTCGAGTCCCGTACGCACCGCGAAAGAGTTCCGAATTTATTCGGAACTCTTTTTTATTTCCCGATAAGGAAATTTTTTATCAGTTTTTGGAATTTGTCCTAAAATTGATAATATCTGATATGGAAACAATAGGATAATCATGAAGTTTTGAGAAAGATATTATTTCAGGCATTTTTGCCATACTTCCATCAGAATTTGTCAATTCGCATAAAACTGCATAAGGTGATAGTCCTGCTATTTTCATTAAATCTACGCTTCCTTCAGTATGTCCATCGCGTTCCAATACTCCATTTTCTTTTGCAATAAGAGGGAAAACATGTCCTGGAAAAGCAAGATGTTCAGGCTTTGCTTCCGGTGAAATAGCTGTACGGATGGTTGCTATTCTGTCAGAAGCCGAAACTCCGGTAGTAACTCCTTGAGCAGCTTCTATAGAAATTGTAAAATTTGTACCATAATGTGAAGTATTATGGATTACCATAGGTTGGAGTCCTAATTTATCAGCCTTTTTAGGAGGTAGACAAAGACAAACAATACCGCTACATTCTCTTATCATCAGAGCCATGTCGGATACGGTCATTGTTTCTGCCGGAAAAATTAAATCACCTTCATTTTCTCTGTCTGCATTATCTACTAGTAAAATACCTTTTCCTTCTTGCAGTGCTTTTACAGCTTGCATAATTCTTTCATTGCTTTTTGTATTCATAATAATTATTTTTATTGTTTTTCAAGAACAAAATTAGTGTATTCGGAAATTCTATATTAATACTATATTTGCATTGTAGAATGTTATATTAACCTTAGAAGAAAACTTATGAAAACTTCTATTTTATATAGAAAAATACTGTATAGCGCTGACGAGTCATTTAGTTATAACAGACATATACCTTTTACTTTGCCGTTGCATTATCATGATGATTATGAACTTATATACATAGCTTCAGGAAGTGGAAAAGAATATATAAGAGATGGATTAAGTGAATATAAGGCAGGTGATTTGATGCTGATTGGAAAAAATATTCCACATTTTCATTTAAGTGATGCTTTTTATAATACAAATAAAGCATCGGAGTTATGTGATATCTTGTATTTTCCTCTGTCAATATTTCCTGCTGATATGAATAATACTAAAGAATTTTTTGAGGTCAACAGACTTTTGAAAGAAAGTTGTTATGGAGTAAAATTTCTTTCAAGTCCGCTTGTAAAAGAAGTTTGTACAGTCATGCGGGATATTGGCAGGTATCGCGGAGTGAAAAGAGTAATTTTATTGTACGAAATATTGGATATGTTGAGTAAATGTAATGAAAGAAGGGTGGTATCATCTTCAGACTTTTTGTTGACTGCTTGCAATAATTCTGTACACGATCCAATAAACAGAATTTATACTTACTTAAAATCTAATTTTAGGGAATCCATCAACTTAAAATCTATAGCTAGTTATGTTGGGCAAAATCCAAGTTCTCTTTGTCGTTTTTTCAAACAGCATACAGGTAAAACATTGTTTACTGTATTAAATGAAATAAGAATTGCATATGCGTGCAGTCTATTGTTGTATTCCGATTTAAACAATTCACAGATTGCCTATGAAGCTGGTTATAATAACTTATCTTATTTTAATAAAACCTTTAAACTGATACTTCACCAAACACCTACCGAATATAGAAATAATTTAAAACTGCATCATGATATATAAAAAGAAAAATCACCACAGATTGAGTACTTCATTAATAGCAGAATCAATCTGTGGTGAATATAAGCTATGTCTTAGGTTCTATTCAGCCGTTATTTATAGAATTTCGACATCGGATAAATTCCGACAGGATAGCTTGTCTTGTTTTCGATGTTTTTTACTAGTACAGGAGTTTCTCCGCTACAGTCGTATACCAGCAGGTTTCCGTTTGAAATAGTTGTTTCATAATATTCATCCGAAACGGCAACATAAAGATACTTCTTTATCGGATCGGCTATAGCATTGCAGTTTAAATATTTGGTATTCGGAGCATCCTTTGTCAGGTCTATGATATTTTCCTCCACTTTCCATGTCTTGAGTGAAATACGGCTGACGCTGGTTTTTCCGGCACAGAAATAAACATAATCTCCCGCAAGAGCAATGCCCGGAGTATCGAAGAACTCGGCTGATATGTCGGCCGAAACTTGTTTTTCCTTTACGATTTCCCAGGTATCAAGATTTACAAATATAAAATAGCTCTTAGTAGATTCCGAACGTCCGCATGGTGCAATCATGATTTCACGCTCTCCTGTCTGGCATACACCACTGATGAATTCTCCTTTGAGAGCTGGCAAGATACGGGTTGCCTGGTTTTCTCCTTTTTAAAACTCCAGCAGTCTTGTACTGGCCCAGAATCCTCCTCCACCGGTATATATATAGTCGCCAATGACAACCATACCTTGAGTGCCGGCAACAGCTTCAATTGTATTTCCCTGATTACCGAAATGGTAGGAATCTTCTACTATATTTAGTTCTCCGGTCGTACTGTCAAATCGGAAAAGTGCTTTCTGGTCTGAGAAAAATATGTTTTTTTCGTCGATGACTACAATATTTCTTAGTGGAGTAACTAGTGGAAGAAATTCATTTTCGTCTAATGAACCTTCTGGACGAGGGTATTTTAGTTCGTCGAATTTAAATACTTTCTCCCGTTTCAGTGTCACGGCATCGGCTATTACCAGTGTGCCGTCACCTTCGTGTTTCTGATATACATCCTTATTGGTGCTGAGAATATAAAGTTTCCCGTTATGCATATAGAGGTCTTGTCCCCCATGACCGAAAGCCGATCCGTTGACTTTCTGATATACGTTCTGTAAGATATTTCCTTCGGGAGTAATGTAAGTCAGTGAACTGATTGCTATTGCAGCTACCTATTTGTGAATCAGTGCTCAGTG
>ENA-ORHV01000187-ORHV01000187.1-human-gut-metagenome-genome-assembly--contig:-NODE-187-length-7390-cov-4.32379_pt1 | contig 7390 bp, 6 predicted proteins | sample MGYA00243081_ERZ508731 | MGnify/ENA primary metagenome ERZ508731 (study PRJEB26277, sample SAMN04329842) | human gut metagenome | biome: human-associated habitat | host: Homo sapiens | place: USA...
TCGTGATCTGGGGCGGGTGGGAGGTTAGTACAGTATAGGTGTGATACGAAGCATTGATCCGTGGGGAGGAGTACGCGAAGTGCAACTGGTACGTCATGCTGTACGCAGCGATATCGAGGGTATAACGTTGGGAAACGATTTGAATCATCTGCTTCCGGTAGAATATTGTTACCTGACGGATGAGGCACTTCGTCCGGTATTCATGCAGAAGTTTGTAGAGAAGCGTTTGCAGGTGTTCGACAGTCGTTCGGCAGAAGACAGTTCGGTACTTCAAAAAGGCAGAAAGCCGGTAAGCGGACAGGGACCGTTTGTGGTTTGTCTGGATACGTCAGGCTCTATGCAGGGGAAGCGTGAGATACTGGCAAAGTCGGCTCTGCTGGCTGTGGCTAAGTTGGTAGACGGCACGCATCGCAAATGCTATGTAATTAATTTTGCCGAAGATATCCACTGCATGCTGATAAAGGACTTGCGTGCAGATTTTCCTTTATTGGCAGATTTCCTGAATTATCGTTTCGACGGAGGAACCAATATGGTTCCGGCATTAAAAGAAGCTGTCCGTTTGATACAAACAAACGGGTGGCATCGCTCGGATGTAGTAATGATTTCCGATTTCGAGATGCCACCCGTGGGGGATGAGTTAATGAAACAGATTATGGGGGTAAAGCATAGAGATACCTCGTGCTATGCTTTGGTTTTCGGGAGTCGTCCCGAAATGGATTATCTTTCTATTTGCGACCGGACTTGGGAGATGGAGATACCTTTATCTGCTCGATAGGCTGCTGGCTGACGTTGTCCAGCGGGATGGCCTGGTATTTCACTTTAGCAAAATCAATGGTCCGCAAGTCGATGCTTCGTATCGCACTGTTGTACATGGTTCGGTAATAGATAGTCCGGTTTGTCATATCGGTAGCCGATGTCCACTGTGTAGCGCTTGGAATGTCGGCAGGAACTTTTCCCAATGGGAATTCAATGCCTACCGGAATATCGAAGTTGTTCAGAATCTGAAAGCCCTGAAGCACTGTTTTCTCGGCTGAATCCTGCTGTGGGGCAGTCGACTGATAGAAAGCCGCACGTACGAAACGTGAAGGAGGAGTTACGTCACCCGGTATGCCCAGGAATCCACTTCCTGCTCCGAACGATTTCAATGGAGTAGTTCCCAGATCTTGTGCCGGAGCTGTTCCCGGGAAGAGATTCACATAATTGTTCAGGTTGGTAAGCTGCCATTCAAAGCCCGGAGAGTTGGTCAGCACTCCCAATGTATTTTCGAAGAAATGCGGAGTCTGTTCTGTAGTTTCGAACACTAGCTGTTTGCCTTCTGCATCGGTACACCGCCAATGAACAGTAGACGAACGCGGGTCGATGTTGACTACATGTACACTCTTTACTGCTTCTTTCACTTCATCCAACGTAGCACAGTTACCCTGTATCCACGAAACAAGTTGAAGGTCGGAGATTGTATTTTCTTTTTCCGAAGCATTGTAGTCTTCGTATTTTCCATAAGACGGGAAGTAGAACAGTCCGGCAGACAGTCCGGCTTCGTTTACGCCTTCAGCGATAAATTCCTTTTGTTCTACGGCAAGTCCTACATAACCATATCGTGCCGTAAACTTCATTCCGTTGATTCCTTCAGGAGTGTACGACTGTGCCGTATATCCTCTTGGAACAATAACATACTGGCTGTTCAGGTTGCTTCCGCCCCATTCGATGGTACGTGCAACGATTGTAGTTCCGTCTTTGCTTTTCAGTGTGATACCTGTACAGGCAGTTGCAGGTTGTGATGCAAACCAACCAGCCATGCCAAGCAGTAAAATTGATAATTTAGATTTCATATTCAGTGTTTTTCTTATATAACAATCGGTATTAGAAATATGTTCATTTGCAGATATATAGTTTCCCGTGTTCCTGTCCGATCACTTCTTCTGCAAGTAGGTATGATAAGGTTTTTGTATTTTTTTCTTTTTCTCCCGGAAGAGCTTCCAGCAGATCTTGGGATGAACATGGAGTTTGCTGAATGTCCATTATCTGGTTGCGTATGTCTTCAAATTCTCCATGTTTCAGTCCCGAGGAGTGTTTCGCCAGACAGGCATCGCACAATCCGCAGTTGTGTTCGTTTTTCTCGCCAAAATACTGTAAAAGTATGCGGCTCCGGCATTTGTTTTCAGCATCGGCATATTCCAGCATGGCCTTGATTCGCTGCTCATAACTGGCTTTCCGGTCCTCGTAAACTTCTCGGTTCAGTACGATACGTTCACTTTCCTGGCGTTCGCGTGTATATATGATGTAGGGTGTTTTCTTCCCCGGAATATAATGCAAAATGTGCCGTTTGGTGAGCAGTACCAGTGTTTCATACACCTGCTGACGGGAAAGTCCGCTTCTTAATGCAAGCGTTTCTTCATTGATATAGGCATAATCGCTGAACAGACCGGTGTACGAACGCAGAATGATGCGAATCAGATTCTCTGTGTCAGGATTATTTTCCTGGATGCGATACAGTTCATCACGCCGCAGTGTGAACATCAGGCGTGAGGCATTGTCCTGTTCGTCGGTATATTCCAGATATCCCGCCCGGGTAAGAATCTTCAGCGCACTGTCTACCCGGATAGGGAAATGCTTGAAGTTCTGGCAGAACTCATCTATATTAAACGCATATGTACAGCCAAGTCCGTCGCCCATTGCCATCTGATAATAATAATTGATGTGCTCATAAACCTGACGGATGTATTCCTTTTCCGGAAAAGTATCGGCTATGCGTTTGTTCAATAAGGTTTTATCACTTCGTGCGTATAGCAGTACCGCGTACGATTTCTGTCCGTCACGTCCGGCGCGTCCCGCTTCCTGAAAATATGCTTCGGGAGAATCGGGAAAATCGATGTGTACCACCAGTCGTACATCGGGCTTGTCAATACCCATACCGAATGCGTTGGTTGCTACCATGACTCTGAACTCTCCGTTTATCCACCCCTTCTGACGCTGGTCTTTGGTATCATTGTTCAGTCCGGCATGATAGAACGTTGCAGTAATACCTTGTTCATTCAGAAATTGAGATACTTCTTTTGTCTTTTTACGGTTGCGCGTATATACAATAGCAGAACCTTGTACGCTAGTCAGGATGTGAAGAAGTTCTTCAGCCTTGTTTTCTGTGCGGCGGACGATATAGGCTAGATTTTTCCGTTCAAAACTCATCCGGAAAACATTCTCTTCTCTGAAATCCAGTCGTTTCTGAATGTCTTTTACCACTTCGGGCGTGGCTGTAGCTGTAAGAGCAAGCACTGGTACTCCTGGAAGCAGTTTTCTGATTTCTGAGATCTTGAGGTAGGCTGGACGGAAATCATATCCCCACTGAGATATACAGTGTGATTCGTCGACGGTAATCATGCTTACCTTCATGCTTTTCAGCTTGGTCTGGAAAATTTCCGTGTCCAGTCGTTCGGGTGAAATATAGAGAAACTTATAATCGCCGAAGATGCAGTTTTCCAGTGCTACGACAATTTCTTCACGCGTCATACCCGAATAGACAGCTATTGCTTTTATTCCCCGGTCGCGCAGATTGCGTACCTGGTCTTTCATCAGGGCGATAAGAGGAGTGACAACCAGACATAATCCAGGTTGGGCGAGGGCAGGCACTTGGAAGGTAATAGACTTTCCTCCTCCCGTAGGCATCAGTCCGAGTGTATCTCGTCCGCTGCCTATACTGTTGATGATATCTTCCTGGATACCTCGAAAACTGTCGTATCCCCAATATTGTATCAGAAAGCTTTTATATTACACTGAGTTGAATGAGAAGTTATAAATGAAAGTCTTGAAAGAATAATGATGAATGAAAGAACTTACTGTATCAGTTTCCGTTCTTCATTCATCATTATGTATTGTTTAGAAAGAAGGCTTTATGTCTTCTATCTGTAATTGGATTTCTCCACGTTTGTGCGTATTTTCTTCAATCGTATAACAGATATTGAACGATTGCTTGGTTTTGATGTAACGTGCTTGCGAACTTTGTCCGAAAGCGATGCCGTTCATCACGTTATTCGATTTGTTGTCCACCAGTTCCAATTTGATGTGTTCCTGATCGCGTCCCACCACCTTGCTTGTTCCATAGTCGTAAACATTCAGCGTTGAGAAGACGGGTTTCGGATTATCCGGACCGAAGGGATTAAACTTCTTCAAATCGAAGAAAAACTTCGGTGTGATGTCGCGGAAATCCAGTTGGGCATCGATGTCTATCGTCGCACTGGTCTGTTCCGGCAAGATATGATCGGTTACATATTGCTCGAAGCGTCGTGTAAACTCCGGTACGTTTTCAATCTTCATAGAAAGTAACACAGCATAAATATGTACACAGAAGTTTTCCAGCAAGTCTCGGCAAAAATCTGATGCTTTATACACATCGAAGCCTGAAACCGATCGTGCAGAACCTGTTGCCAGGTTGTCTGTACGTGTCAGAACGACAGCCGGACGGTAATAGATTTCCGTCAATCGGGAAGCTACGATACCGATAACTCCTTTGTGCCAAGCTTCATTGTAGATGACGATGGAGCGGCGTTCGGACAGTTTCTCCAGATGATCGACAATCTTATTCGCTTCTTCGGTCATGCTCTTGTCCAGGTCTTAGCGAGTCTCATTGAACTGGTTTATCTGGTTACTCTTTTCGAGTGCTGCCTGAAAGTCTTTCTCAATCAGCAAATCGACTGCCTTCTTCCCGTTTTGTATACGTCCGGATGCATTGATGCGCGGACCTATTTTAAAGACAATATCGCTCATCGTGATTTCCCGTTCGGACAAACCACAAACATCAATGATGGCTTTCAGCCCGATACTGGGATTAGAATTGAGCTGACGCAGCCCATGATAGGCAAGCACGCGGTTTTCTCCCATTATAGGTACGATGTCCGAGGCGATACTTACTGCACCCAAATCGAGCAGTGGAGTGAGCTGATGCAACTCGATGCCATTATTGATGGCAAAAGCCTGCATGGACTTACATCCGACAACGCATCCTGAGAGGTGATCGTACGGATAAGTTGAATCAAACCGCTTAGGGTTCAATATGGCAACAGCAGGCGGCAACACATCATCTGGCACATGATGGTCGCAAATAATAAAGTCGATGCCTTTTTCTTTGGCATACGTAATCTCTTCCACGGCTTTGATACCGCAGTCTAATACAATAATAAGCTTTACGCCTGTTTCGGCAGCATAATCCACTCCCTTCTTCGATACTCCATACCCTTCGTTGTAACGGTCGGGGATGTAGTAATCGATGTTCGAATAGAACTGTTGAAGGAATTTATAAACCAATGCGACTGCTGTAGTACCGTCTACATCGTAATCTCCATACACCATGATACGTTCTTTCCGTCCCATAGCTTTGTTCAGTCGTTCTACTGCAATGCTCATGTCCTTCATAAGGAACGGATCATGCAGTTCGTTGAGCTGAGGACGGAAAAATCGTTTGGCCTCGGCAGTAGAGGTTATTCCTCTTTCCAAGAGAAGCCGGCATAATATAGGGCTGATTCCTATATCTTTAGCCAGTGCTCAAGCTGCTTCCCGCTGTTCTAGTGTCGGAGGTTGATAATTCCATTTGTAATTCATTTATATATATTTTTTTCTTTCTTTTCTTTTTCAGACACGGGCAAAAAGCTTTTTTACCCTAGTTATTCAATCTGTAAAATTAGAAAAAAAGAAAGAAAAAAACGGCTAATCTCCTATTTATTTTCGGAGATTAGCCGCTTAATTATTTATAATTGGTCTATATTAACTAATTATAATCCCAATTTTTTAGCTATGTCAGCAGGAATGGCATGCTTGTTTACCAAAATATTCATGGTCTTGTAAGCAGCAAATGCTTTTGATGCATACCAGATACCTTTGTACTTGCCTTCAGTTCCCCATGAATTTTTTACCATGAAGTATTCTTTTCCGTTCTGGTCTTTAGCAATACCGTAGATAACCATTCCGTGGTCATCGGTAGTTTCCCAGTTGTCGAAAGCTTCCTGACGCATTTCCTGAGTTACAGTGATTTCAGGAAGTGGCTTGCTTGTCAGTTCTTTACGTTTGTCTGCCTGGCTCATACCTAACCAACGTGCCATATCAGAGCCTGTCAGTTCAGCGCCTTTTTCTGCATCCGGACATACAGCTACACCATCACGAGTAAAGCCTTGTTCACTAACATCAGCACCCCATGCGAAAGTATAGCCAGTGTTGATTGCATTTTCCATAACAGCCATCAGTTCGTCGATAGGCAAGTTGTACGAAAGTGCATTACGCCAGTTGTCTTGTACTTCGATATTGAACTGAGTGTAGAACGGATGATGAGAGTAAGATGTCAGTGAAACATAGTCGTCCATGTTCAGACCCAATACTTCATCGGCAAATGTTCTCGGAGTATAAGTCTTACCTTTGTAAGTAAATTCTTTCGGGCATTCTCCCAGGTATGTGTCATAAATAGACTTGATACCGTTTTTCCAAACCGGAGACAGCTTTTTCAATCCGCCTTTAGCGATAGCGTTCATATAACCTGAAGCTACAGCATCCAGTTCGTTATGGTTAGGAAGTGAATCGCCGTACATGATACCCGGCATAGCTTCCTGAGGAACCATACCATATTTTTCGTAGCAAACTACTATATCTTCGAAGCTTCCACCCGGAGAGAAAGAAGCGTCACCGTGATAGCGTACATAGTTTACAGCACGGTCTTCCATTGTTTTGTGTACAACAAACATTTCAGACAAATCGAATTCTCCCTTTCCTGCACGCAACAGTTCTGCTTCGAGGAATCCCAGTGTTGAGAACGACCAGCAAGTGCTTGACTGGTTTTGGTCTTTGATAGAAGTGATAGGGTTTTCCTTTACAGTTGTAAACACAAAGCCTTCTTCTTCAGCTTTGTTCTTTTTTGGGCCTTTAGCATATACATTGCTAAAGCATACACCCAAAGCTAAAATCGCAACAAGTTTATTCATTGTTTCTTTTAGGGTTAAATTATTATTTGTTTATTTATTATTGTTCATTCATTATCTTTTCCACTTCTTCGATGGTAATAGGATTACGCTTGTGGCCAGTAAAGAGTGAACCTTCCGGAGTAATCAGAATATCATCTTCCAGACGGATGCCACCGAAATCCTTGAACTTGTCTATAGCATCAAAATTCAGGTATTCAGTATTAATGTTTTCTGCTCTCCACTTGTCGATCAGTGCCGGAATGAAATAGCATCCCGGTTCGTCTGTGATGACGAAGCCTTCCTGCAAGCGACGTCCCATACGCAAAGAAGCCAGTCCGAACTGATCGGAAGGACGAGTTTCATCGTCGTAACCCACGTAGCATTGTCCTAAATCTTCCATGTCTTTAACGTCATTTCCCAACATATGTCCCAGACCGTTTGGCATGATCAGTGCT
>ENA-ORHV01000190-ORHV01000190.1-human-gut-metagenome-genome-assembly--contig:-NODE-190-length-7323-cov-4.39763_pt1 | contig 7323 bp, 9 predicted proteins | sample MGYA00243081_ERZ508731 | MGnify/ENA primary metagenome ERZ508731 (study PRJEB26277, sample SAMN04329842) | human gut metagenome | biome: human-associated habitat | host: Homo sapiens | place: USA...
GCTGTGTGGATTTGTCCTTCTGGTCGATGGTTTAGCTTGCCTTGTGGAATATCCAGTAAGTTTCTTTGGTGGAGAGATGGGTGGTATAGACACGTAGCGTGCCAATCATACCTTCCAACTGCTCCATGGCTTTGTTGGCAAAGGCAGTCTGGAACGGGCCAAGCAAGGGGGCTACCTCGTTGTCGGTCTGAAGTACCTCGAAGATGGTCTGATAACTCTCATTGAGGAACGATAGGATATGTGGCATGTCGCTGTACTTGCCCAACCAATAAGCGGGCTGCACCTCCGCGCCCGAATGGTCGAACACCCGTCCTGTGGGTATCAGCCTTTTCGTCTTTGGGTCTTCACGCCGCTCGGCAATCAGCATCTTTCCGTCCTTGTCGTAGGGCTCCTTGCCGTAGTTGCAGAAGAAATAGATGCAGGCGGCAAGGAAGTTGACGGCAGAGGTCTGGAAGAACTGGTCGCTGCCACCGCCGCCTTCCTTCTTGCCTTTTTGCAGGGATTCAAGCAGGGTCTCGGCGGTCTCGCTCGCTGCGGCAAGGTTGTTGATGTACTTCAACTGGATGGGGTTCACACGGCGCGAATACTCCACATCCACAAAGTTGATGATGTTGAACTTCATGCCATGGGGCATCATGCTGTCCTTGGCATTCTTGTTCTTCAAGTAATGATAGTAGAGTTTGGTGGCGAGAGTGGGAAACTTATAGTCGTACACCACCATGGCAAAGCCCTTCTCGCTGTGCTGCCTGATAAACGGCTCGATGATGGAGAAGGTCTTACCAGAACCAGGAGTACCCACAACCCATGTGCCACGGAACGGATTGACGATGTTCACCCATCCCTTGCGGAACTTGCCCTTGTAATAATAGCGCATAGGGATGTTCACGCTGTACTTGTTCTCCTGCAACTCCCTGCATTGCTCAAAGCTCTCATTCTCGAAGTTGAAGCGGTCTTTCAGCAGCCCTTCCTTCAGGAACTTAGAGATATTGTCGAGGGCGATATGCACCAATACGACACCGACGATGGAAGTGAGCATATAGAGCCAAGTGTTCAAACGGAGGGTATAGAAACAGGGCATTATCGAATGACCGAACAGCCATACGGACTGCACAATCAGCAGCACTCCCGACAGCAGCGGATAGAGCACCTGCCTGCGAGCGTCAAACTCCAGATGCTTCTTGTTGCGCGTTCCCACACAGGTGATACATATCAGCAGGAACGTAGCCACCTTGCTATACACGAGGTTGCCGTCATGGTAAATCATCCACCGCTTGATGCGAGTGTGGATATCCGTCACTACGCCGCCCAAGAAGTCCAACTGCTCCGGCTCCAGTGCGTAGGCGAAGAACTCCATCAGGATGGAGACATAAATCACCGCCCTGAATATCTTGTAAAAACCCTGTAACTCTTTGCTTTCTTCTCATACTCTACTGTCCACGCTGAAATAGTTGCAGTCATGACCTCCAAGGTGTTGCGTACAGGCTTCAATGAATAGCTGTAGGAATGACCCGCTTTCCACGTGTCGTTTGTGAGGAATACGAAGTTCTCCCCATTGCTGAGTTGCAATGTCATGTCTGGCATAACCTGTGCAGGAACATAAAGCGTATATTCCATGTGGTCACTTTGTGGGTCGCCGAAATAATAGGTCGTCACCGACTCGTCACTGCATTCTACCTTTCCGGTCTTGATGTTGAAAGTACCGCTGTCAAAATAACCGACGAACGTGAGTAGGCTTCCTGCAAAATCATTGGTGGTGAAACCGTATTCTGGTGAGGTATAGACCTTGATGATGACACGCACCATCTGATGGGTGAAGTTCAATGTAAGGCTCGGATTGGCGTATGATGCCGCTCCACTGGCAAACAGAAAATCATTGACCTTCTGCTCACTCTGTACAGCTGCCTCCGGCACTTGGAACTCTATGAGGTCGTTGGTAGGATTTGCCGTATAGGGATAGTAGGCATTGAAGGTGTGAGTGTCTGTGTCCGTGAAAAACACCTTGTTGGCTGACACAAACTGATTCGTGCCGCCGCTTCGAGTGAACTTCATATTGTTGATCATCCCTGTGGAAGAGCTGCCAATCATATCATTGAGTTCCCACTGGTAGTCAACGGCTCGTGTGGAAACGGCAGGTTGCAGCATCTCCAGATTGGTGAATACCTGAAGCTGCTTGGTTGATGTGCTGTCGGTCACGACCACAGAACCTCCGCCACCGGGCAGGTAAATCTCATTGACGATGTCTTGGTCACAGGACGTGAGGAGCATGGCTCCAAGTCCCAACATTAGAAACAAATTCTTTTTCATGCTTTTTCTTTTTTAATTGTTGTACTTTGATGATGATACGGGTGATACTCGATGTCTGTATATGGGCTAATCCATAATCGTGATGATGGGTCTCGCCTTATGCGGCTGCCACTTGGGAGTCTCCTGTATGGCACCGCTTCCCAGTGAGTAAAGCCATGCCTTGGCGGTCGCTTGTCCTTCTACCTCCGTTGAAGTCCAATACCAACAGTCATCATCCTCATCGGGGATAGGTGTGCCGCCGCATTTCAGGATGTATGGGTTGATGATGTCCTTGGCATGATAGAGCAGACGCATCTGTGCCACACTGGGGATATAGGCACTTTGCCCGTAACGCCACATGTCGAAGACACGCTCAGCCAAAGGCGACTTCACATCGGTCGTGCCATAAAGGGCAAAAGTGTTCTTGTTGCCGTCGTAGGCGGTGAGGTCACAGGATGTGTCCTGTTCCACACCGATACTGTCAGCAAAGGCTTCGGGAGCGATGTCCCACAGATAGACGGCATATCCGTTTCCCTCCATTTCTTCCCTCTGATTGACGTTGAACACCACTGCAATGGCTTGCTTGCACGATTGCTCGTAGGTTTCGTAGGGCATCACCTTGCCGTCAGTGGTCAAGATATGGGTGACCTTCATGGCTGTGTCGGGAAAGTCCTGATGCTCGTCACAGGCAGTCAGCAACACCGTTGCCGCAACTGCCAAGATTGAAAACAGTTTCTTCATACGCATAGTCATTTTACAGGAAGTTTCACACCCAGGACAATACCCGTTCTGAACAGGTCTTCACCCTTGATCATCACATCGGTCTTCACCTGCCAGAAGAGCTTCCAGCCGTGTCTGAGTGTATAGTTTTGCTCATAGCCGAGGTGGATGCCACCCAAGAACCTGTCAGTATCGCTACCTGCCGATGCTCCTATGCGCATGTTGCCATGGTGGTTGCGTCCTCTTGCCACACAGGGCTTATAGGCAAAGCCGAAACCATAACTGCGGTAGTTGTTCCAAAAACTCTCAGGACAGACATGACCGCACGATGCGCACTCGTTCCACTTGATATATCCGTTTGCAAAATACTCCCACGCATTGTGGTACTTCGTCTCATACTCGTAGGACAGCGTCACGTCCAGTCCTCGCTCATACAGGCATCCGAACCCCAAGGATATGCGGTCGCTATTCTGCTGCGCCATTGCCGGAGTCATGCTTGCCATAAAACAGATGACAACGAGTAAGGTATGCACAAGCCAATTCCTCACTCCTAATTCCTCATTCCTAATTCTCATTATTCCTCCTCCAACAGTATATGGTTAAACGAATCGGCAGACAGCACATCCTCATAGTCGATGCTGAGCGAGATGGTGCGTCCACTTATCTGTTTTTCCGACAGCTCGATGGTCAGCACCTTGTCGTTGGGGAAGGTCATCTTCTTCACCACAATCACGTTGCGATAGCCATACTTGAAGGTCTTCGCATCGTCCAACACAAGAGATGGGGTCAGTTCCACTATCTGCGCATTGGTAGCCTTGCTCTGCTTCTTGTCCGATAGTTTGATGCGCATCTCGTCGATGTCGAAGCGGATGTTGGTCTTGTTCTCCACGGAGAAGTCGATGAAGAAATATTCGCCCACGCTGTAGATGTTGTTCAGGCGCATTACCATGCGGTGCATCTTCGTCGCCACGTTGCGGTATTTGGCAGACGATGACCATATCTGACGTGCATACTTGGTCATGTCGGCAGTGGACAGGCTTACAGCGGGATTGTTGTAGGCATTGCGCTCCGAGCATTCTATTTCCTTATCGGTTACTGCCTCCTGCATCCTCGTGGTATAGAGCAGTGCATACTGCGTGCGGTAGCGTTCCGTCACGATTGTCACTATCGCCAACACCTCACCGTCGGCATACACGTTGTCCTTCGGCTTCAGGCGGATGGTGTTGTTGATGGGTTGGTCGCCCACCACCTTGTCTGTGGATATATCGACAAAGCGGATGGGTTCGGAGGCGGTGATGACGGTGGTCACTTGGTCGTTGACCGTCAGCTGCTCCATCTCCATGTAGGTGGTCTGCGCCTTGGCTGAAAGCACGCTCAGCGAAAGCAATGCACAGACATTCATTTTCTGAAAACAATTCATATTAGTTGATTTTTTGATGTTTATACTCTATGAGCCACCGTTCCCGACAATTCCGTTGTCGGGCAGTGTCTATTTCCTTTTCTCTTTCCCATTTACAAGGTAAACAAACGTCCCATACTTCAGCTTCACTTTGTTCTTCTTGATAGCCTTGCTGATGGCATTGCTTGTCTTCTGGTAGGCATTGGTCACGGCTTGCATTCCCCATTGCGAGAAACTGTTGTTCGCTCCACTCTGGTCGATGTTCATGTTGCTCTGCATAGCACCGCTCGCCACATCTTTCGTGGTCTCACGGAACTGGCTGCCGGGGACATACAGTCCCGCCAGTCCGTCCGTGTCATAAAGCGAAAGCGAAACCTTTATCAGCTCGTCATCCACAAGGATGGAGTTGATGCTACCCTTCACTCGCTGCGAACCGAAACCGCTCATGGTGGCATAGAGGTACGACCCTTTCTTCACCACGGTCTCACCATTCTCAATATCGTCCAACAGTCTCAGCCGCCCCGTCGACCCGTCCGAAGCCTTCACGTCCTCGTCAATGATGGCCTTGATGAGCTTTGGCTCATGCTCGGTCTGCGGCAGGGGGTTGAAATAGTCCGAAGTCACCTTCACCTTCTTCACCACCTCCTGTGCCTTGTCCTCCTCGTCCAGTGCCTTCACCGCCTTGCTGTCCTCGGCAATCTGACCTTTCACCTCAATCTGCTCCTTGGGAGGCCCAGCCTGTGTGGTATCCTGGGCCACGGGGGCAACTGCCGCCTGTCCTCTCAGCCTCGCTTCGGCGAGTGCCTTGTTGAGTGCTTCGAGTGCTTCCGCTTCTCGCGCCTTGGCATCGGCCACTTCGGCTGCATCGTCCTTCTCTTCTGCCTGACGGACGAGTTCCGCAAGGTCTTCTTCTGTGTACTTGGATTCATACGCTTCTTTCTCTTCTTCGTTGTCACGCTCAATGTTATCAACAGCCGAATAGTCTGCTATGCGACCATACGACTTCGCCATGTTCTCATACTTGCCACCGATGCCGTCACCATTCTTAATCTGCGCTCCGGGCAGGTTGGGGTTCAGAAACTCGGTGGTCTGCAGGTTCTTGTCCTGCGTTTCCGCCACCTCCGTATTGAACATGTCAAAGACAAAATAGCCTGTGGCAATCAACGGGATGTACACGATGGCTGGCAGCATGTACTTCGGCTGACGGAAGTTTATCTTATCTGTTATTCTCATCGCTGTCTGATTTTGATGTTACTGACTTGTCTCGATTCTCCTCGTTGGTTCGATGCGTCACGGGAGGAGTGATGCAATGGGCTGCATTCATCATCTGCTTCATGCGCCCTTCCTGCCGCTCGATGGCACTTGCAGCCTCCGTCCGATGACCGTAATACCGCACCATCCTGTAGATGTTGATGCCGAAGCACGTGGCGACAAAGCCGAAGACGATGACGAGAAACAGCGTCTTGTGGGCATTGGCAAAGCCTTGCACCTTAGCCGCCGCACGGTCTATCCTCGCGGTCTTGGCAAACTTGCGCCCTGCCGCCACCTCCTTCTCATACCGCTTCTTGTACTTGGGGTCGTTCTTGTCGGGCATATCCTCGCCCACAAGCATCCGTCTGATTCCTTTTACACTCATACCGCTAGGATATTAGAAGTTTGACTTCGACTTCTGCTCAATATCCTTGTTGAGCAAGGTTCTCCAGTTCGTGATGAGCAGTCCATGAGGATTGTTCTCCGTCCTCGGCACGCGCTTCACCTGTCCCGCCGTCACCAATTCACGCATCAGAATATTGCTCCTTCGCTCTATCCTTTGCCTACCGTAGATGCTGAACTCGGCACTCGTACCCATGATATTGTTGCAAAAGCCCTTTTCCTTCAGCGTATTGTACTGCGCCAAACCAGTTTCATCGACCAAATACATCGCCTTCTCCATCGAATAGCGGATGTACTTGTCATCGGGAGCAAGCGTAAAGAAGTAATGGTGGAACATCTCGATATGGCTCTTTGCCTCCACATCCAGCGTTTCCTCCATCGTGGTGCGGTTCACCAGTATGGGCACGTTGCCGTCCAATACATACACCTTTTGCTGCGCGTCAGTCACCATGCAGCGCGCCGTCCAGATGCTCGACACCGAGATGATGATGCAGCCCATGAGGAACGCAGAGCAGATGATGCCCACCAGCTTGATTTTGTTTTCTAAGTTCTTGATTACCATACGTTACTGCTTGTTTGAGGTCTGATTTCTCTTCATTCTCACATATTCACGGTGCAGGATGGTGTATATGTCCTTCTCAACTTCTTCCACCAGTTTGGCGTAATACTTGATGCAAGCCTCTACGTAGATGCCTTCGTATTTCAGTTGGATCCACACCCACCAGATGTCACGTTCACGTCTCCGTCGATTTCTGTAGATTTTGGCACGATGCAAGCGATAACTCAGGTAATCTACCATAGGCACTACATACTCGTCGTTATCCTCAAAGCCTTCTGCCATCTCCTCATACTGTGGGTCGATGTAGTTGTTTTCGGAATTGAAAAACTCTTCCTTTGCACGCTTGTTGGCAAACGCCATGAATTTCTCATCTTTGAGCCAACGCTCAATTTCATTTTTTGCTTTCATTTTTCTTGATGGTTACTTTTATTTGTTTCAATAGGAGGTGCGGTGACTCACCGCACACTCACATGTTATCTCATCACGGTCGCCATGGTTCCCGTAGCCGTCATCTTGGCTTGTTGTGCCACGCCCTCGCCGAAGTTTCGGGTTGAGAAGGCGGTGTCGCCCTCTGGTATCATCCATGCCGCAAGGTCGGGCACGAGGTTCAGGCATTTCAACGCCACGATGCTCGCTGCCATCAGATAGCCTGCCGAGAAGAACGAGTTTTGCAGATAGGCTGCCATCGTCTGCTCACTGGCGGTGATGG
>ENA-ORHV01000200-ORHV01000200.1-human-gut-metagenome-genome-assembly--contig:-NODE-200-length-6896-cov-5.04034_pt1 | contig 6896 bp, 4 predicted proteins | sample MGYA00243081_ERZ508731 | MGnify/ENA primary metagenome ERZ508731 (study PRJEB26277, sample SAMN04329842) | human gut metagenome | biome: human-associated habitat | host: Homo sapiens | place: USA...
TGATGATATCGTAGGACCGTCTTTGGGACAGGTATCTATTAACCATGGTATTATTTCATTCGTAGTTGCACTTGTTGTCTTGATGATTTATATGTGTGCTATGTATGGATTTATTCCGGGTATGATTGCAAACTGTGCATTGTTTGTTAACTTCTTCTTTACATTAGGTATTCTATCTTCTTTCCAGGCTGCCTTGACAATGTCTGGAATTGCCGGTATGGTGCTTTCACTTGGTATGGCGGTGGATGCTAACGTATTGATTTATGAACGTACAAAAGAAGAGTTGAAGGCTGGTAAGGGAACTAAACAAGCTTTGTCGGAAGGTTATGCTAATGCATTCTCAGCAATCTTCGACTCAAACTTGGCTTCTATTATTACTGGTATTATCTTGTATAACTTTGGTACTGGTCCTTTCCGTGGATTTGCCACTACATTGATTATCGGTATTCTTTGCTCATTCTTTACAGCTGTATTCTTGACTCGTCTGGTTTACGAACATTATATGGGTAAAGATAAGTGGTTGAACTTGACCTTTACTACTGGTATTTCGAAGAACCTGATGCAGAATGTGCATTACAACTTTATGGGTGTTACCAAACGTTCTTTCATAATTTGGGGAGCTGTAATTGTTGTTTGTATCATTTCATTCTTTGTTCGCGGTTTGTCACAAAGTATTGACTTTACCGGTGGACGTAACTTCGTTGTTCAGTTCGAACAGGTTGTACAACCGGAAACTGTACGTAGCTTGTTGCAGCCAAAGGTGGGTGATGCTAATGTTCAGGCTATTGCATTGGGTACAGATGGTAAGACTATCCGTGTTACAACAAACTACCGTATAGAAGAAGATTCTCCAACTATCGATGCTGAAATTGAGGAATTCTTGTATGATGCATTGAAAGAGGGTAATTTGCTTGGTGAAGGAACTACACTTGAAATATTTATCGACCGTGATAACCGTACTGGTGGTTCAATCATCAGTTCACAGAAAGTTGGTCCAAGTATCGCTGATGATATCAAAACATCTGCTGTTTGGTCAGTTGTGTTGGCTCTGATTGCAATTGGTCTGTATATTTTAGTTCGTTTCCGCAATATTGCCTATAGTGTAGGTGCTACTGTTGCATTGGCTGTTGATACACTGTTGATTATTGGTATGTATTCTATTTGGTATGGTATACTGCCTTTCTCATTGGAAATCGACCAGACATTCATCGGTGCTATTTTGACCGCAATCGGTTACTCAATCAACGATAAGGTGGTTATTTTCGAACGTGTACGTGAATTCTTCCACTTGTATACGAAACGAGATCGTGCTAAACTGTTTAACGACTCACTAAACACTACATTGTGCCGTACTATTAATACCTCATTAAGTACTTTAATCGTATTGTTGAGTATTTTGATTTTAGGTGGTGATAGTATTCGTAGCTTTGCCTTTGCAATGATTCTGGGTGTTGTTATCGGTACTTTGTCATCATTGTTCGTGGCAGCTCCAGTTGCATATCTGACAATGGGACATAAGATGAAAGATACAGAAAAAGCAGAAGCTTAATAAATTTATTTAAATTATAGATTGAGGTAAAAGCCTCTACCATAGCACTTATGGTAGAGGCTTTTCTTTTTTGCCTATGATTTTTTATTGCTGATTATTGAGTTTGAAGAACAAAGTAGGCATAGATTTGTTTTATCTATGTACTGTAAGATTAACAGACTGACTAAACAACTAACTAAACTATACAAAGTATGAAAAAAAGATTTTTTTTCGCAATGGCGCTTGTAGCTGTTGCAATGGTGGGTAATGCACAAGATGCATACGTAGGTAATAAATTCTTTGATAATTGGTACATGGGTATCATAGGTGGAGGCATTACCCCAACAACACATTCTGCATTCTGGAAAAATATGCGTGGAACAGCTGGTATTGAGCTTGGGAAACAAATTACTCCGGTGTTGGGAGTTTCTTTTGAAGGACTGACAACTGTCAACACGAGCGAAAGCCGTACAGCGTTTGATGCACTTAATTTGGGAGCCTTGGGTAAAATCAACTTAAATAACTTATTTGGTGGCTATTTGGGTAAGCCCAGATTGTTTGAAGTTGAGGCGATTGCCGGCATTGGCTGGGGACATGATTTTGTAAATTCAGGTCTGGGCTATGACAAATCATATATGGTAAGCCGTTTTGGAACAAGTTTTAACTTCAATTTAGGAGAGGCGAAAGCTTGGACTATAAATGTACGTCCTGCTATTGTATATCAGATGTCAGGAAACAGATCGCAGATTTTAAATGTTAATAAATCAGCTATAGAACTTTTGGCGGGTGTGACCTATCTTATTGCTAGTAGTAATGGAAAGCATTACCAAACAATTCAGACTCCATACAACCAGGCTGAAGTTGATTTGCTGAATGATGCAATTAACACATTGCGTGCAGAATCGGCTGCAAAAACAGAAGGACTTGAAGCTTTGCAATATGAAAATGATCAGTTGAAAGAAAAACTGAATGAGTGTATGAATGCACCGAAAGAGGTTGAAACTATTGTTCAGAATACTCACTCTAAGTCTTTAGAGTCGGTTATTACTTTCGGACAAGGAAAGGCTACTGTAAGTGCTGATCAGTTGCCAAATGTAGAACGTATTGCTACATACATGAAGAATAATCCTTCTAGTACAGTTGTTATTAAAGGATATGCTTCTCCTGAAGGTAGTGCAGAGATTAATGCACGTATTGCTAAGCAACGTGCAGAGGCTGTGAAGACTATCTTGATTAATAAATACAAAATAAGCGCAAGCCGTATTACGGCAGAAGGTCAAGGAGTAGGAGAAATGTTCTCAGAACCAGACTGGAACCGCGTAAGTATTGCAACACTGAACGAAGCAGAATAAAACTCTAGTTTGTTTTTCGGAAAAAGGAGCTATGTCAGAATTTAGACATGGCTCCTTTCTTTTTGTACCCTCGTCGGGAATCGAACCCGAATCAAAAGTTTAGGAAACTTCTATTCTATCCGTTGAACTACAAGGGCAAGTTGATTGCAAAAATACTTCTTTTTCGGAATATCCCAATAATTTTGTTTAAAAAACTTGAGAGCTTCCTTTACAAATGAAATAACTACCTTTTTTATTTTGATTTTTAAAGGAAGTTCGCCAATTTTGCGATTAATGAATTTGTAAACTTTAAATGACATATTATGGCAGAAGAAATGATAATCAAGGAGCTGGATGATGTAGTTGTTCGCTTCTCTGGTGATTCAGGCGACGGTATGCAGCTGGCGGGAAATATGTTTTCCAATATATCAGCTGCCGAGGGAAATGATATCAGTACATTTCCAGATTATCCGGCCGATATCCGGGCTCCGCAAGGTACATTAACAGGTGTTTCTGGATTTCAGGTACATATAGGTTCTGGGAAAGTATATACTCCAGGAGATAAATGCGATGTGTTGGTTGCAATGAATCCTGCAGCATTGAAAACTCAGTATAAATTTTGTAAACCTCAATCGGTTATTATAATTGATACAGACTCGTTTACAAAGCGTGACTTGGAAAAAGCTCAGTTTATATTGGAAAATCCTTTTTCAGAGCTTGGTATCAAGAATGAAGTAGTGGAAGCTGCCATTACGACAATGTGTAAAGAAAGCCTGAAGGATAGTGGGTTGGACAATAAGTCTATTATGCGTACCAAAAACATGTTCGCATTAGGTTTAGTGTGCTGGCTTTTCCATCGTGATGTAAAGGTAGGTGAAAAGTTACTTCGTGAGAAATTTGCGAGAAAACCGGAAATTGCAGAAGCTAATGTGAAGGTTTTATACGATGGTTATCATTTTGGAGAAAACACGCATGCTTCAGTTGCGATGAGCTATCTGGTTCCTAGTAAAGCTCAAAAAGAAAAAGGACGTTACATGGATATTAATGGCAATAAAGCTACGGCTTACGGGCTTATTGCTGCTGCAGAAAAGGCTGGATTGCAGCTTTACCTGGGATCATATCCTATTACTCCTGCGACAGATATCTTACATGAATAGGCAAAACATAAATCATTGGGAGTAAAAACGGTTCAGTGTGAAGATGAAATAGCAGGATGTGCCTCGGCTGTTGGTGCTGCTTTTGCCGGAGCTTTGGCTGTAACAACAACCTCCGGACCTGGAATTTGTCTGAAGAGTGAAGCTATGAATCTGGCTGTAATTACTGAATTGCCTTTAGTAATTGTTGATGTACAGCGTGGAGGACCTTCTACCGGACTACCTACTAAATCAGAACAGACGGATTTATTACAGGCTTTGTATGGAAGAAATGGTGAAAGCCCGATGCCAGTCATTGCTGCATCCTCACCTACAGATTGTTTTGATGCAGCCTATATGGCATGTAAAATAGCATTGGAACATATGACTCCTGTTGTTTTGTTGACTGATGCTTATATTGCAAACGGCCCGGCAGCATGGCGTTTGCCTGACTTAGCTGAATATCCTGATATTCGTCCTCCTTATGTAACACCTGACATGGCTGGGGCCTGGACACCTTTCCAGCGTAATCCACAGACAGGCGTACGTTATTGGGCTACTCCAGGTATGGAAGGATTTATGCACCGTATCGGAGGATTGGAAAAAAGTAATGAAACGGGAGCTATCTCAACAGATCCGGAAAATCATAACCTGATGACGCGTCTGCGTGCTGAGAAAGTGGCTAAAATTGCTGATTCTATACCTGATTTGAAGGTAGAAGGAAATCAGGATGCAGATTTACTGATTGTAGGTTTTGGTGGAACATACGGTCATTTGCATTCGGCTATGGATGAGCTGAACAGACGTGGAAAGGAAGCTGCTTTAGCTCATTTTAAGTTCATCAATCCGTTGCCTAAGAATGCAGAAGAAGTTCTTCGTCGATATAAAAAGATCGTTGTTGCAGAGCAGAATATGGGACAGCTGGCAGGTTATCTGAGAATGAAGATAGAAGGTATTCATTTGCATCAGTTTAATCAGGTAAAGGGACAACCTTTTGTTGTACAAGAACTGGTTGAAGCATTTACTAAATTAATGGAGGAATAGACAATGAGCGAAACAAAATATACAGCAGCAGATTATAAGGCAGGACAACCGCGCTGGTGTCCCGGATGCGGTGATCACGCATTTTTGAATTCCTTTCATAAGGCACTTGCAGAATTAGGAGTTCCTCCCCATGAAATTGCAGTTATTTCTGGTATTGGATGTTCGTCTCGTCTGCCTTATTATATGAATACATATGGTATGCATACGATTCATGGACGTGCGGCAGCTATTGCCACAGGTGCTAAAGTCGCTAATCCAAATCTTACTATCTGGCAGATTTCAGGAGATGGTGACGGACTGGCTATTGGAGGTAATCATTTTATTCATGCTATCCGTCGTAATGTAGATATTAATATTATATTACTGAATAATCGTATTTATGGACTTACCAAGGGGCAGTATTCTCCTACATCAGCTCGAGGTTTTGTCAGTAAGTCGTCACCATACGGTACAGTAGAAGATCCGTTCCGTCCGGCAGAATTATGCTTTGGCGCGCGTGGACGCTTTTTTGCCCGTTGTGTCGCTGTAGATGGAGGTCCGTCAGTAGAAGTATTGAAAGCAGCAGCTCGTCATAAGGGAACATCGGTAGTGGAAGTTCTTCAAAACTGTGTGATATTTAATGATGGCACTCATGATGCTGTCGCTAAAAAAGAAGATCGTGAACGCAATGCCATTTATCTGGAACACGGTAAACCTATGCTTTTCGGTCCGAATAAAGAGTTTGGATTAATGCAGGAAGGTTTCGGATTGAAAGTTGTTAAACTGGGTGAAAATGGAATTACGGAAAAAGATATTCTAGTACATGATGCTCATTGTGAAGATCATACACTTCAGTTGAAACTGGCTTTGATGGAAGGGCCTGATTTCCCGATTGCATTGGGAGTTATTCGTGATGTAGAAGCGCCTACATATGATGAATCTGTCGAAGCACAAATAGAAGAAGTTTCTGCGAAAAAGAAATATCATAATTTTGCTGAATTGCTTGCAACCAATGATACTTGGGAAATAAAATAAAGCGGAAGAAAAAAATAAGGAGTCAATATTATGGGGCTCCTTATTTTTTTGTTTTTATTTATCCAAATTTTTGTATTTTTGTATTATATCTTATAAAGTAGAATTATGATAAGAAGCATCAGTAATATGAAAATCTATCTGGTAAGTCTCTTGATAGCATGCTTTCAGGTTATGCTGGCTTCTAGTTCTTATTCTTCTTTTACAATAAACCATTTACAAGGACTCTCAAATAGCGCAGTTTTAAGCATCTTACAGGATAATCAGGGATTGATGTGGTTCGGTACCTACGATGGATTAAACTGTTATGATGGTAGAACGATAGATGTATTTCGTACTGATTTTTCCAAGGGCCGAACATTAGATAATAACATTATTTCTCGTATTCAGATTGCTTCAGATGACAAATTATGGGTGCAAAGCTATTCTGGAGTAAACTTATTTTCTACAGATTCTTTATCTGTTATCGATAATTATGTATTTCCAGATGAAGAAGTTATTGTATTTTCTAATCGGAAAGGTGACAGCTGGATTGTTGGAAAGCGGAATTTGTATTATTATAATACATATCATCGTTGCTTTGTGAAGGCCGGTGCGATGAATTTAAATTTGGAGAACCTTCAACAAAGTGCTTATGTAGATGGACAAGGTGGACTTCATATAGTACCAGTTAATGATACTAAGATGATTCATTTCTCATTGAGTTCTTTTTCTGCTGATTCTTTGCAGACAAGTTTGGATGTTACATCTTCACCTTTACATTCCAAGGTTATAAAAAAGAATTTTATTCAAAGCGGGTTTATTTGTTTAATTGACGAAGAAGATGATTTGTATTTGTATGATATTTAC
>ENA-ORHV01000201-ORHV01000201.1-human-gut-metagenome-genome-assembly--contig:-NODE-201-length-6787-cov-3.46257_pt1 | contig 6787 bp, 6 predicted proteins | sample MGYA00243081_ERZ508731 | MGnify/ENA primary metagenome ERZ508731 (study PRJEB26277, sample SAMN04329842) | human gut metagenome | biome: human-associated habitat | host: Homo sapiens | place: USA...
CAAGACACTTTCAAACGTGCTTTCGAGGAATGGAAAAATAACTATAAATACCTCACGGAACTGATATTGGTACTCAATCATAAAATCTGGCAGTATTATGAAACGAAACCGGAATTTGCGACACTTTACAATACCCTTTGGGAACAGGCAGGTCAATATGCGGTAGAGAACCTGAAAGATGACGAGTTAAGTTATTATTACGAGGTGACGGATTAAGCAAGGGAACACAAAGAGTCGGCTTTCATCGGCGGCTCTTTGTGCCACTTCCTTTTTTATAGCATACGGCAAAACAAATACCGCAACCGTCCGCAAAAGACAGTCGCGGTATCGTGTTATCCTGTATAACCATTGTCAACGGTCTCCCGAAACACTATGAAGAAAACCGTTTATACTTTCTTTATTTTCCCTCTTTTACCGCATCTAAGAATGTCTTTGCAGGCTTGAACGCAGGAACAGAGTGAGCCGGAATCACGATGGTCGTATTCTTTGAAATGTTACGAGCCTTTTTCTCTGCCCTTTGTTTGATGATGAAACTTCCGAATCCTCGCAGGAACACCTCGTTCCCGGCAATCATCGACTCCCTGACACTCTCCATGAATGCCTCCACTACAGTTGTCGCTACCGACTTTTCTATTCCGGTCTCCTGTGCGATCCGGGCAATAATATCTGCTTTTGTCAGACTGTTTTATTATAAAATCCGTTGCAAAGATAAGGATAAAAACCGAGAGTTAGAGCAGATTGGAGCAAGAAGGTTGTAAACAAGGGGGTTAGAGAGTAACAGACTGCGCTGTCGAAGCCAAAACGGAGCCATCGAAAAGCCAACTGAAACCACAGTTACGTAACTAACCCGTTACTCAGGCCCGAATGGCAAAGACAGTTAAGGAAAGGATACTAAGAGCTGCTATACAGCATCTATTCGCCTTGTTCCGATTGCAAATATAGCCGGATTTCCGAAATTCGGGCAGAGGGAGGCGAAAAAAGTTCTATTTCGGGTGCGATTGCGTTGATATGCTGCAATTTGCATATCAAAGAACAACTCTACAAGGAATAATTTTGTAACCAAAAAATTGTAGAGTTATGAGATCGACATTCAAAGTTTTGTTTTATCTGAAACGCAATGCCCCGAAAAAGAACGGGCTTATTCCGGTCATGTGCCGTATTACCGTAAACGGCAAAATCGCCCAATTCAGTTGTAAATTGGACGTGGAGGAGAAATCGTGGAACGTAAAGTCGGGCCGCGTTTCCGGTCGCAGCATCGTGGCGCAGGAGGCCAACCGGATGTTAGATAAGATTCGTGTGGGTAACGTTCGAGCCTATCAGCAGATCAGCGACCGCGACAACTACGTTACCGCCGAGAAAGTCCGCAATGCCTATTTAGGATTGGGTATGAACCACGAGACGCTGCTCTCCGTATTCCGCCAGCATAACGAGGATTACGAGAAGCAGGTCGGCAAACTCAAAAGCCTGCGCAGCTATTGGAAATACTGTACCGTGTATAAACACCTCGCGGAGTTCGTCGAAAAGCGGTACAAGGTCAGCGACATTGCGCTCAAAGAGCTTACTCCGGCATTCATCACGGACTTCGAGTTGTTCCTGCGAGTGGAAAAGAACCACTGCAACAACACGGTTTGGTCGTATATGATGCCGTTTCGGAAGATTATCTATATGGCCGTCAATAATGGCTTGTTGCAGCGCGACCCATTCTTCGCGTACAGCATCACCAAAGAGGAGACCAATCGGGGCTTTCTGACCAAAGAGGAAATTACACTCTTAATCAATGGCACATTCAAGAAGAAAAGCTATGAACTGAATCGTGATTTCTTCATTTTCTGCACGTTCACGGGATTGAGTTGGACGGATATGGCGAACCTTACCCGAGCGAATCTGCAAACCTCGTTCGACGGGCATTTGTGGTTGAACACCAACCGTCAGAAAACGGGTGTCGAAACGAATATCCGGCTGCTGGACGTCGCCAAGCATATCATCGAGAAATACGACGGCATGGCCGAGGGAGATAAGTTGCTGCCCGTTCCATGCTACAATAATTGTAAAAACAGCATTAAGGCCATAGCGAAGAGATGCGGCATCGAGAAAAACGTCACGTGGCACATGAGCCGCCATACCTATGCCACGACGGTCTGCCTGTCGAACGACGTACCTATCGAAACGCTCTCGAAGATGTTGGGACACCGTAGCATACGCACGACGCATATAAATGCGAAGATTACAGCCGAGAAAGTGATCCGCGATATGGAGAAACTCGCGCAGCGTATCGAGCAGATGGAGAGCTTTATCTGTCAAGCGATTTAATGAACTTAAAAAATAGAATACGATGAAAAGAGAAAGAAACATTATTACGATAGACGAACGGGGCAGGTTGAATATACCGACCGACACGGTAAGCGTATGGATGACGGAAGCGGAAATAGTCGAATTGTTCGGTACGACCGCCGCAGCGGTACATACGGGTATCAAAACCATCTTCAAAGAAAACGTCCTGCACGATTACGAGGTCTGCAAATGCATCCGTCTGGACAGCGGCAATAGTGCGGACGTGTATAACATGGAGGTCGTCGTAGCCCTTGCGTTCCGTATTCGTTCGCAGGGTGCAACGAAATTACGGGAGTACATACTCCGTACACTCGGTGCAGTGGACAAACAGCCTGCAATAAATATACTGATGGCCTGCACACGTAAAACAAGTGGGCACAGCCAACGGATTTTCAACTGAAAGAATAAATAACCCGATAAAAACAAATACGTTATGACCAAAAGAGAAAGAACGCCGGAGATCGACGCCGAAGAGATTATCGAACTGTTCCGTCCCGAAATGAGGAGATTGCAACCGGAAGAGGTCGGTTTAGTGAGTGTACCCGACACACAGCGTGTAACGAGTGAACCGAATGTGCAAACTGCAGCGCAACAACCTCCGGATACGACCGTAAAGGCAGAACAACCAGCGCAGAGCGTATCCGACCGTATCGGAGTGAAACAGCAAAAAGCGGCATTGGAAAAATACCGACAGACATTTCTCCGAGTGCCGAAAATCGAGAACCGCAAGCCCGTCTTCGTGAGTTGCGAGGTAAGAGACCGACTGGACGAGATCGTCCGCAGGTTGGGAGGCAGGCGGATGAGCGTTTCGGGACTGATCGAAAACCTCGCCCGGCATCATCTGGAAACCTACGGCGACGACATCGAACGGTGGCGGAAATTGTAAACCGGCTATCCTTTCTTTCATAGGATAGTACAGTGTGCACACTCGGTATAGCGAGTATAGCAGACAGCGAGGAAATCTGCTTTAATGATCGGAGAGTTTCGGCTCTCCGATTTTGTTAGCGTCGGCTAACAGCAAGGTGTGTATCGAGTTACTCGATACCTTTTGAGTTACTCTCAAAAGCCTTGCCCTGACGGGGAACAATCGCCCTCCGTAGTCGGGCGATTAGAGCGAAAGAAAGAAATGTCCCGATATACAAAGGACGTTCCTATAATAAACAATCTCCCAAATTTCCCCAAAATCGTCTTCTACTTTTGTCCCAAAAACAAAAATAGCATATGAATCGGTTATTATTGTTATTTTCATTAAGCATCGTCAGCCTGCACTCCTATGGGCAGGAGGATGGCAGCAAATCTCTACATTATTACATAGAGACAGCCAAAGAGAATAGTCCGTTGATAGCGGATTACCGGAACCGGACGGAGATAGAGCAAGCGGAACTTGAGCGGCTGAAAGCCATGTATACACACTCCCGGCTGGAGCTGAACGGTGACTATCTGTTCGTGCCGATCGTCTCGAAAGACGGCTGCACGGAAGCTTTCAAATGGAAAGCCAGGTCGGCTACGGATTACTACGGTTACGATTTGGGAGAAAGCAGCGGCTCTTTCCATGCCGGAGCGACTTGGACACAACCTCTCTTGGGCAGGAGTTCATACAAAGTAGCGCAAGAGCAGGCAAAGATCAACACGGATATGGCGAATAACCGTATTCGTATGGAAGAGCACCAGTTGGAGCGTTCCGTAACGGAGCAATACCTGCTCTGCCTGCTCGACAAGGCGCAGATAGCCTTTACGGATTCTGTCGGAACAGTCATCGAACACCGAATAGAGATCGTTCAAAAGTTAGTTGAAAACGGTCTGTCCAAACAGTCGGATTTGCACCTGCTGATGATTGAAAGGGAGGCTAATGCCGAATTGCACACCGCCGCCCGTCAGGATTACCACACCCATCTGATGGAGCTGAACCTGCTCTGCGGCATCGACGATGCGACCGATGTGGCATTGTCGGATATAAGCCAGCCCGTTCGGTTGCGCATCGACAGGGAGCCGAGTCTCTTTACCGAGCAATATCGGTTGGACAGTCTTAACACTGTGATGTCATTGCGTTCCTTCAACCTTCAATACAAACCCAAACTCGATTTGTTCGTAAACGGCGGCCTTCAGGTCGGCGACTTTTCCGGCTGGTATCGCCATTTCGGGTTGAGTGCAGGGGTGACATTCTCGTGGACCATCTTCGACGGCAGGCAGAAGCGCCTGAAAGAACGTCAGGCGGGGTGGCAGCAGAACACCATACGGACTTACAAGGAGAATGCCGAATATCAGCGGAACATGAGAATCAAACAATGCCTCTCCGAGTTGGGCAGATACGACGAAAGAGAGAGGGCCATGAACAACCAGCTTGCGCAGAACGAATCCGTATTGTCCGATTACGGCAGGGAGATGGATGCCGGGCAGGTATCCGTATTGGACTATATCACCGTACTGCGCAGCAAGATTCAGACGGAGAGGGATCGCTTGCTGCTGCGCACGAACAAGCAGCTTGTCATAGCCGCCTATAATTATTGGAATTGGTAATATCAAATCATCACAGTCATGAAATATCAGATAGTCTTATTATCGCTTATAGTAAGCCTTGGCGGATGCGGGCAAAGAGACGCATCGAACGGAAACATACAGGAAGAAAAGCCCGGAACGGCAGTCACGCTGACTCATGCGGCGTTCGGCAAAATCGAGAAGGAAATCATCTTGTCCGCCACTACGGCGTACCAGAACAAGTCGGTGGTCAGCACCCCGATTCCGGCATTCATCACGGAAGTCCTCGTACAGCCCGGTTCGAGAGTAAAGGCAGGGGAAATACTTTACCGGATAGAGAGCAAAGAACAACACGCTTTGGGCTGCGGTAACCGGACAACCATTCCCATACAGGCGGAGCGCAACGGCATTGTCCTCAACGTACAGGAGCAGGCGGGAAGTTATGTCACCGAAGGCGCTGTGCTTTGCTCCGTTGCCGAAGCCGGAAGCCTCGTATTCGAGATAAATGTCCCCTACGAACAGCAACGGTATGCCCGTAGCGGAAGCAGATGTATGCTGGAACTGCCCGACGGAACCCGGCTGACGGCAACCGTCCACGCCCCGTTGGCAACAATGAACACGGCATCGCAATCGGAACGGGTAATCGCACGGGCAAAAGCGCCTTTCCTGCCGGAAGGCATGAATGTCAAGGCTGTATTTACAGAAAGCGGTTCATTCTCGGATAAAGGCATGATACTCCCCAAAAGTGCCGTACAGAGCGACGAAACGCTTACGGAGCATTGGGTGATGAAATTGGCCGATGACAGTACGGCCGTCAAAGTACCTGTAGAGGTAGGCAACAGCAACGCTTCGGAAATCGAAATCAAATCGGCTGCCTTGTCGCCGCAAGACTGCATTATCCTCACAGGTGGATACGGTTTGGAGGACGGGGCGAAAGTCGTCGTTACGAAAGAGGAGGCCGCCTTATGAACATAATACAGAAACGAAGCCTTCACCAGCTATACAGCCGCCCTATCCTGTTCGTAGGGCTGCTTCTGCTGCTTGCCGGAGCGTGGTGCTACACACAGATGCAGACCAACCTGTTTCCTGAAGTGTTGTTCCCCCGCATCACGGTGATAGCCGATGCCGGACAGCAACCCGTAGATCGCATGATGATTACCGTCACCAAGCCGTTGGAAAGCGCGGTGAAGAAAGTGCAGGGCACGACCGTCGTCAAGAGCAGTACCAGCCGGGGCAGTTGCGTGATAGACGTCTATTTCAAGTGGGGATTGGACATCTATGCCTTGAAAACGCAGTTGGAGAGCCGCATCAATGAGATAAAGGGATTTCTGCCCGACGGTACGGTTATCTCCACCGAGGCAATGAACCAGTCGTTGTTCCCCGTCTATGGGTTCACGCTGGAGAGCAGGACGCACAGCCGCATTGCCCTGCGCGATGTGGGCAACCTTGTGGTTCGTCCCATGTTCTCGCAAGTGGACGGTATCAGCAATGTCGTGGTGCGCGGTGGCAAGGCGAAGGAATTTGTCGTGAAACCCGATGCGGCGAAGATGACAGCGCTCGGCATTACTCCCGCACAGATAAAGACCGCTTTCGCGCAGACGAATTACGTATTGGGAAACGGCAATGTGGCGGACTATAACCGCCTGTACCTGACGCTGACCGACACACGTATCAACGACATGGAAGAATTGCGGAATGTGATTGTCCGCAACGACGGCAAGCGGATTGTCCGTCTGGGCGACATAGCGGCTGTCGAGATACAGGAACAGCAGGAGTTTCTGAAAATCAATGCCGACGGCAACGATGCCGTGCTTGTCGATTTGGTGAAGCAGCCGGGTGTGAATCTGATCGATTTTGCGAAGCAGGTGGAAAGCAAGGCGGACGAGATTAGGCAGCAGCTTCCGGCAGGCTATGAACTCACGCCCTAAATCAATCAAAGTGCCTTCGTAGGCGCCAGCATTCATAGCGAACTGATAACCAT
>ENA-ORHV01000204-ORHV01000204.1-human-gut-metagenome-genome-assembly--contig:-NODE-204-length-6741-cov-4.33039_pt1 | contig 6741 bp, 13 predicted proteins | sample MGYA00243081_ERZ508731 | MGnify/ENA primary metagenome ERZ508731 (study PRJEB26277, sample SAMN04329842) | human gut metagenome | biome: human-associated habitat | host: Homo sapiens | place: USA...
TGACCGCAGCGAAGAAGTGGATGCGAGAGCGCATCAAACAGAAGCATGAGGTAAGCGGACAGAAGTACAGAGTCTATTCCGACGGAGAGTTTGTTAATTGCGGCTCTATCAGTCTCACAGGCAGCAACAAGTCTTTTGTCGCCAATACAAGGCAGACGAAGAAAGGATATTAATAACAAGGTAACGGCAAGCCTAACCAACTTGCCACACATATATTGATATGGAAAAGCAAATATTGAGTTTTAATGACTTGCCATCAGCATTGTCATTAGTAATAAACAAGCTGGAGATTTTAGAAGAAAAGTTTTCCACACTAATGACTCAAATTCAGCCCGATAAGGGATTGGAATGGCTTAGTGTTTCCGAATTGAGTGAGTATCTCCCTACCCATCCAGTTGAACACACAATCTATTGTTGGACAAGCAATAAACAAATACCATTCCATAAGAAGGGGAAACGTATCATGTTCCTCAAATCTGAAATTGATGAGTGGATGCAAGATAACAAGAGTAGGTCACGAGCAGAAATTATGAATGAAGCAATAGCTTATGTTCAATCAACAAGAAAAGTCATTTAAATAACAAGGTAACGGCAAGTCTAACCAACTTGCCACTATAACATTTTCACATTATGATTTACACTCACACTATCGGACGCATCGGAGCAAAGGATTGCCGCGTCATCACAGGTACACACGGAACATTCATGGCTGTTGACATCGCAGTGGACGACTACAGTAAGGGCAAGCAAATCACCACTTGGGTAAGGGTGAAGAGCAGCAAGGAGAACCATATCCGTTTGGCTGAATACCTCACCAAGGGTCGTATGGTGCTTGTGGAAGGCACACTGACTTCTTCCATTTGGACAGACCGCAACGGAGAGAACCACATACAGCATAGCTTCATAGCTGACTCCATCGCCTTTGTCAATGCAATAGCTGACTCCATCGCCTTTGTCAATGCAGGGAAGAAGGATGCAACCGACACACCTGCAACAAAGGCACGCAAGGCAGCCAAGGCAGAGGGCGAGGCTCCCGTACCGCCAGCCGATGCACCGCAGGACAAGAGCGAAGACCTTCCCTTCTGAGGGTAGTATCAACTGAGAGTAGTACGTACTAATCGTAGTAAATCCGCTTTTACTATGGTTAGTATGTACTATCAGTAGTATAATAGTAAAGTAGTATTCACTAATAGTAGTATCATGTTATGACACAGATAATTGCAGATAATTGCAGTACAAAATCACAAGGGTGGTGTAGGGAAAAGTACGACCGCAGTAAGCCTTGCGGCAGCTCTGCAACTGAGTAAGAAGAACGTCTTGGCTATTGACATGGATGGACAAGCCAACCTCACGGAAGCCTTGGGATTGTCCATCGAGGAAGAACAGACAGTCTATGGCGCAATGTGTGGACAGTACACCTTGCCGTTGGTCAAGTTGCACAACGGCATCACCGTCTCACCCTCATGCCTTGACCTGTCTGCGGCTGAGTTAGAGCTTATCAGCGAGCCGGGACGGGAGCTTATCTTGAAGGGACTTATCACCAAAGCCATCGCCAAAGAGCATTTCGACTACATCATCATCGACTGTCCACCGTCATTGGGCTTGCTGACCTTGAATGCCCTCACCGCAGCCGACTACATCATCATCCCTGTTCAAGCGCAATACCTTGCCATGAGAGGTATGGCAAAGTTGATGGACATCATCCGCATCGTTCAGGAGCGGCTCAACTCCAACCTTAAAGTGGGCGGCATCGTCATCACCCAGTTCGATCGCCGCAAGACGTTGAACCGAAGCGTGAGGGAAATCGTCAATGACAGTTTTCACGAGAAGGTTTTCAAGACCGTCATCCGTGATAATGTGGCTTTGGCAGAAGCACCCATCAACGGCAAGACTATCTTTGAGTATAATCCCAAATCCAATGGTGCCAGTGATTATATGTCTTTGGCAAAAGAAGTGTTAAACTTAAAATAGCATAGCCATGAGCAAGAGCAGTATGTTGAAAGAGGGAATGAAAGGCGGTCTCAACGGACTCCTTTCTTCCACAAAGAAGCCGAGTAAGGAGCAGATAGTCACAGAAACTACACCAGCACCACCTGTGTCTGTTTCTGAGACTACCGAAGTGCCGGTGCATTGCAATTTCCTTATCAACAAGAGCATCCACACGAGGATGAAGTACCTCGCCATCAAGAAAGGGATGTCCTTGCGTGATATTGTCAATGAGGCAATGACAGAATACCTAAAGCGGCATGACACATGAGTGCCGCGCGGTATCATCGCCGAACAGACGATGATACCGCTATCTCTTCTATAAACAGACTTTACTATCCGTAGTATGGTAGTAAAAACTATTCGACTATTATACTATTCGTAGTCGATACTACTTTTAGAAAATACTATCCAACTCATTTTTAGGGCAATAGTTTTCTCTGCTTGTAGGACTGTCTCCATGCTGATAAAAGGCAATGTCGTTCCCTATTACAAGATTTTCTCTTTTTCCCTCATATCAACTATCGTCCTTCCCCATATACAGCTTCGCCCCACGCCATCCCGCCCGTTTCCTCTTTTACATAACAGATTTCTTTTCGCCTGCCTTGCCGCTGCGGATATTGTTTTGCAAAGGTAATGCTGGCGATTGTTCAAACACCAAATCGTCCATTGCATTTGACCGAAAAATCTTCCTCTGCGTGCAGAGCGTATTTTTCGCTCCCGATTTGGCTTTTTGATCGCCATCACTCTTGGAAAGCAAAAAATATCCCTTGGGCATGCAGGAAAAGCCTCCGAAATAAGGGAAGAAAAAACATATGAGCAATGGCACACTAGAATTGGAAATCAAATAATATCCCTTTGGCAGGCAGGAAAAGCCTCCGAAATAAGGGAAGAAAAAACATAAGAGCAATGGCACACAAGAATGACTATCAAATCCAAAAGCAGTTAGACAAGCCTCAGACTTGGTTCTGCAAATACTATCCCGCACGCATCCGCAATGTGGGTGAGAAGGAGATTGCCGACAGACAATTAGTGTTTGACTTCAAGGACGGAAGAGCCTACGAGGAAGTGGCGCAGCGCACCGCAGAGAATATGCTGACACTCTACGGCAAGGGTTGCGTGAACATCGTCTTCGCCCCCGTTCCAGCATCCACAAGCGAGAGCAACGAACTCCGCTACAAGGCTTTCTGCCACAGGGTGTGTGAATTGACAGGAGCGGAAAACGGCTACGAGCACGTGAGGGTATGCGGAGAGCGTAAGACCATCCACGATAACCGCAAGAACGAGGATGAAGTCCGCAAGGCGAATGTCGTTGAGTTTGATGAGCCGTTCTTCGACAACAAAATGGTGTTGGTCTTTGACGATGTGATAACCAAGGGTCTCAGCTATGCCAAGTATGCCAACCAACTCGAAAGGCTCGGGGCATGTGTTATTGGCGGTATGTTCCTCGCACGCACACATTATAAAGTAAGGTAAAGTATGACAAAGTACGACAAGGCAGTGTCCGTATGCTTCAGCGGACACCGCAGCGTACCTTTCGCCAAGCGGAGGGAGTTGAAGCAATGGCTCAAATCGGAGATAGCCAAGGCGTATGCCGGATTTGACCTGCTGGCGGCAGAAGCCGCCCGTTCGTTGCAATGCGAGTTGAAGGACTTGCAGGTGATAGCCGTTGTGCCGTTCCGTGGTCAGTCTGACCGGTGGAGCAAGGAAGAGCAAGCCAAGTATGATGCCATCCTGCGCATCGTGGATGACGTGGTCGTATTGAGCGAGCAATACTACAATGGCTGCCTTCTGAGGCGCAACGACTATATGGTCAACCGCAGTTCACGTCTCATAGCCTACTTCGATGGCAATCCCAAGGGCGGCACGTTCTACACCGTCAGAGAAGCCAAGAGGCAGGGATTGGACATAGTGAATCTTCATAATAGTGTATAACCCATAAAACAGAAAATGCTTATGGACGATATTGTTGCAATCATCGTTTGCTACTTCGTGTTCGGAGCTTTGGGCAATGTGCTCAGAGCTTTGTTCGGCGGAGAGAGACGAAACGACTTCCGCCGTGACCGCTAAGCGTCTTTAAACCAAGATACGCTGACAGCCATACGTCTGCACCTTACCCCAAAAAGATGCAGCGGATAATTGTGTCCGTAGGCAAGGATATTCAGATTCCTCACCTTAACATTTTGATAAAAATAAAGATACTGCTGCCTATATTTCAAGACAGCAGTATAAACCTTACTCTGCAGGTGCCCATTTGCAACGCACAGGAGAGACGATTGCACCCTCTGCTTTCAGCTGCTTCATGGCTGCATCTACCTCTTTGCGGTCGAGACCGCTGAGTTCTGCGATTTTACCTGCGTTGAGAGGCTGACCAGCCTCTTTCATTGTTGCCAATACTTTTTCTTTTGCGTCCATTGTTTTGATGATTTGATGTTTTGTTTATAATCTTGTTATTAACTCTTGTATTTTGTCTTCCCTTATAATCTTCGGTTGTGCCTTACCTGCCAGAACGAGAATTTTCTTCCCGTTTCTGTAGATGTGCAGCTGTCTGCTTCGTACCACTGCTGTCAAGGTCTCATCATCCTGCATGGCTTGCCATATAGGATAATACACACCTTCTGGTTCAAACAACTTCTTCTGAAGGTGTGAGCACATGTTGGTTGTATCTATTGTCATATCGTTACGTCATATCATTAACATGATTCTGCCAGCTTCTTTTGTGAACATTTCAGGGAAACGGCAGATTGTTGCATACACCTGCTTGCTTGTCACAGGCTGACCGTCCTTTCTCAGGTGCAGCCTATGACGATTGATGGCATCGGCAATCTGGTCGGTTGTCATGCCGCCATTTCGCTTTACCATCACATATACTATGGCTTCTTCTATCTTCATCCTTTATTCATCTGTTTTTCAATCCATGCCATCAATACGGCAACAGCATATTCCTGTTCTTCCTTGGTCAGTGCCCTGCCTGCTGAGATGTGATGCCACTTGAAGAAGCATCCCCGGCAACAACAGCCAGTGGCATGTTGAGCCAGGAAAACAGGATGCCCACGCATGGGAGTCTGCTTGCCGTCGTTCGGTATGACAGCCGGAGCAAGTCTTTTTGCCACAAAGTCCTCTGCGTGTTTTCGTATCGTCGGCAATCCCTTTTCCATTACATACTCCCTGTCTTGCTTGGACAGATGGAACCGGCTGCGAAAATCAGACTTTGCCAATCTCTCAAAGAGATTCGTCAGGTCATACTCTTTCTTATCACCAGGAACGCTTTCTTGCGGCTCTTCCTCTTGGAACAACGATGGATATATGTATTTCTGTGACATCATTATCTGTTGCTTCTGATTTCTAATGTTATATCCATATATGACCGCTTGCCGTCTATATAGTCTGCATAGAGTATTTCTTCGCTTCTGCCTTTCAGAATATGGCACTTACCGCACAGCTCACAGTTGTGCAGACATCTCCATTCATTCAGAACGTAATCCAAACGTTCCTCTCGTGTAGATGATTCAATAGAGGGTGTGCTCATAATCAGTGTCTCCCACAGCGTGGTCAATCAGTGCCTGAAACTCTTCTTCCGTATAGTCTTCTTCCCAACCATACGTTACGTCCTTTATGCCCAAAGTAAACCCTAATGCCTCAGAATAGGATATGCCAATTAAGTAAACCCTAATGCCTCAGAATAGGATATGCCAATTTCAGCTGCAAGGTCTCTTGCCGCTTGAAAAATCTGCTCTTCTTTGCTTAAGGGCAGTTGTTTCGCTTTCTTATGTTTTTTCTTTGGTTTCCCCATTTGAGTATATTCGTTTAATAATCAGCGTTGATGGGCATCTTGAAATTCCTGTATTTCTTTCGGAGTTCCTCATTTTGCGCCTTCATTTCCTCATACATATCATTCAGTGCGTCAGGAAATCCCCATCCACAAGGGCTTGCCCAACGAAGGCATTGCTTGATTCGGGAATCATACTTGTCCCAAAGGTCATAAAGCACGATGTGGCGCAATGTCTTGTCGAAATTACTCTCAACAGAATCATAGAATTGCTCCCACATGTCTCCATAGTCATAAGTGAACTGACAGGCATTCTCCATATAGAACACCATCAATTCTGCGACTGAATCTTCCGAAGGCTTCAGTTTCTTGAAGTCGGACAATGCCTTGCGGCACACTGAGAAGCGTGTCTTTGGCTCTCTGTTTCTGCTCGGATAGAACTCTTCCCGTATGATGTGCTTATACTCTTCCAGCTTCTGGCCCTCATTCGGCTCTGCATAGAAGTCAAGATATTCCTTTGCCTCTTTCCGTGCAGAATAAAGTTCCAATACCATTTTTATTATTTCACTCTTGTCCATGGACATGAGGACAGACTTTAATTTAGATTTTGACATTTCTGCTCTTTTATCTTAAAAACGGGTCAATCGTTGCAAGCAACTCTGATTTCTGCATCATCTTAAAAACGGGTCAATCGTTGCCAGCAACTCTGATTTCTGCATCACACCGCTCGTCCTCCACAACACTTCGCCGCGTCTGAACAGCATCAATGTGGGCACAGACTGTATGCCATACTGACTTGCAGTCACCCCATACTTGTCCACATCTACCTTGATGATGCGGATTCTGTCACCCAACACTTCCTTCACCTGCTCAAGGATGGGGTGCATCATCTTGCATGGCTGGCACCAGGTGGCGAAGAAATCGACCAAGACAAGTTGGTCACTTGATATAACGTCTTTGAATGTTTACATTACGAGTTTCGGTAA
>ENA-ORHV01000207-ORHV01000207.1-human-gut-metagenome-genome-assembly--contig:-NODE-207-length-6608-cov-4.14436_pt1 | contig 6608 bp, 6 predicted proteins | sample MGYA00243081_ERZ508731 | MGnify/ENA primary metagenome ERZ508731 (study PRJEB26277, sample SAMN04329842) | human gut metagenome | biome: human-associated habitat | host: Homo sapiens | place: USA...
CCAGAGCCGAAGACTTCCAGATCTTCATGTTTATGCGCCAATACTTCCGACGCTTCCTTTCCTAAAAGGATGTCAACTATATAATCTTGTTTAAAGTTTTCTTTTACTGCAATGATTGTTTCAATCACTGCACACAACGAATCCTGAGCCTCCACTTGTTTTTTCGGATTTAAACAGTTATCACAATTACCACAATTATCTTCAGTATATTCTTCTCCGAAATAATGCAATAAAATCTTTCTACGACATAATGACGACTCAGCATATGCTGCTGTTTCCAACAACAATTGCTTTCCAATTTCTTGTTCTGAAATAGGTTTACCTTGCATAAATTTTTCCAACTTTTGCAAGTCCTTATTCGAATAGAAAGTGATACACATACCTTCTCCACCGTCACGTCCTGCACGTCCTGTTTCCTGATAATATCCCTCTAAGCTTTTCGGAATATCATATTAGATAACTACACGTTCATCTGGCTTATCTATTCCCATACCAACAGCTAAAATTGCTACAATCACTTCAATCTCCTCTTTCAGAAAAGCATCTTGATTGGCATTACGAGTAGCCGAATCCATACCTGCATGATACGGACGAGCCTTAATACCATTAGCCTGAAGGATTTCTGCCAACTCTTCCACCTTCTTACGACTCAGACAATAAATAATGCCTGATTTTTCCGGGTTCTGTTTAATAAAGCGAATAATATCCTTATCCACATTATTTGTCTTAGGACGTACTTCGTAATACAGGTTAGGACGATTAAATGAAGATTTAAACTCCGTCGCACCTACCATTCCCAAGTTCTTCTGAATATCCATCTTCACTTTAGGAGTAGCCGTCGCCGTCAAAGCAATAACCGGTGCTTTACCGATTTCATTGATAATAGGACGGATGCGACGATATTCCGGACGGAAGTCATGTCCCCATTCAGAGATACAATGTGCTTCGTCAATAGCATAAAAAGAGATCTTCACATGTTTCAGAAAATCTACATTTTCTTCTTTTGTCAGCGATTCGGGAGCAACATATAATAATTTTGTTTTCCCAGCCAGAATATCAGACTTTTCCTGATCTATCGCCGATTTTGTAAGCGATGAGTTAATGAAATGCGCCACACCATCTTCTTCTCTGAAGTTTCGCATAGCATCAACCTGATTTTTCATAAGAGCAATGAGCGGAGATATAACTATAGCCGTCCCTTCCATTAACAAAGAAGGTAACTGATAACACAACGACTTACCACCACCGGTAGGCATTAAAACAAAAGTATCCTTCCCGGCTAGTAAGTTGCTAATTATAGCTTCTTGATTTCCTTTAAATGTATCGAAACCAAAATACTTCTTCAACTGTTCCGCTAAATTAATCTTTTCCGCCATTGTCCTTTTATTTTAGTGATTTTCTAATTCTTCAAGATGTAAATCCCGCTTTACGTATGTAACAAAGTTATAAACAACTTTTGATATTATACAAATAAAAAAGAAATTATTTTAATGAAGAACTTTGTTTTCTCATCACTTACCAAAATTTTCAGGTCATTTGCAAACGAGACAAATTAGCTTTATTCATTTGTTCTTTCGCATAATACAATGTTATGACTAATGATTCTACCTTATGCGATGGAACTTCATACATTGCAACCATAACAATTGTTTCTACTATCGATCTTAAACCGCGAGCTCCCAATTTATATTCGACAGCTTTATCTACAATATAATCAAAGACCTCTGGCTGAAACTCTAGCTTCACGCCGTCCATCTCAAACAATTTGATATATTGTTTAATAATAGAATTCTTCGGTTCTGTCAGAATATTACGCAATGCTGTACGGTCCAGCGGATTCAAGTAAGTCAGAATAGGCAAACGTCCAATGATTTCAGGAATCAGTCCAAAAGACTTCAAATCCTGCGGAGCAATATATAGCATAAGATTAGCACGGTCTATTATCACCTTCTCTTTTGCAGCTCCATATCCTACAACATTCGTATTCAAACGTTGGGCTATTTTACGCTGAATGCCATCGAAAGCACCTCCACAAATAAATAAAATATTTTTTGTATTGACAGGAATCAGTTTCTGTTCTGGATGCTTACGGCCTCCCTGAGGAGGAACATTTACGATAGAGCCCTCAAGAAGTTTCAACAAACCTTGCTGCACTCCTTCTCCACTTACATCACGAGTAATAGATGGATTATCTCCTTTACGGGCTATTTTATCTATCTCATCGATAAATACTATACCGCGCTCAGCTTCCTCAACATTATAATCGGCAACCTGCAACAGACGTGTCAAAATACTTTCTATATCTTCACCTACATAGCCGGCTTCAGTCAGCACTGTAGCATCAACTATGGTAAAAGGAACATGCAATAACTTTGCAATAGTACGAGCCTATAATGTTTTTCCCGTACCTGTACTTCCCACCATAATGATGTTAGATTTTTCGATTTCCACATCATCTTTCGACGAAGGTTGCAACAAACGTTTATAATGATTGTAAACAGCAACAGAGAGGTAACGTTTAGCATCATCCTGACCGATAACATACTGGTCAAGAAAATCTTTAATATCTTTGGGTTTAGGAAGTTCTGCCAGATTAAGGTCTGTACTATTTCCTTTCTGACGCATAGCTTCCTGTACAATCTCATGAGCCTGTTACGTACAACTGTCACAGATACATCCATTAACACCTGTTATCAAGAAACCGACTTCATCTTCCGTACGTCCACAAAAGCTACAACGCCGTTTATTCTTTTTAGTTGATTTATCTTCCAAAGTTATATCGTTTTAAATTAAAAACTTATAATGCAGGCTTACGAGAAAGTACCTCATCAATCATACCATACTCTTTTGCTTCTTGAGCCGTCATCCAATAATCACGGTCAGAGTCGGCCCATACTTTGTCAAATTCTGTATGAGAGTGATCTGAGATAATAGTATAAAGCTCTTTCTTTAACTTTTGGATTTCACGAGCTGTAATTTCAATATCAGAAGCCTGTCCTTGTGCTCCTCCCATCGGCTGATGGATCATTACACGTGAATGAGTCAACGCAGAACGCTTTCCTTCTGCTCCTGCAACCAATAACACAGCTGCCATTGAAGCAGCCATACCCGTACAAATAGTAGCGACATCGCTAGATATAAACTGCATCGTATCATAAATGCCCAGTCCTGCATAAACAGAACCACCAGGAGAATTTATATAAATAGAGATATCTTTTCCAGAGTCAACAGAATCCAGATACAACAGCTGAGCTTGCAATGTATTGGCTGTATAATCATCAATCTGAGTACCGAGAAATATAATACGGTCCATCATAAGACGAGAAAAGACATCAAGCTGTGTCACATTCAATTGACGTTCTTCCAAGATATAAGGATTGAGATATCCAGCTTGTGACTTAATAACATCATCAAGCACCATACTGCTCATGCCCAAATGCTTGGTAGCATATTTTCTAAAATCGTCCATTAGTCTAATCTATTAATTGTGAATAATAAAAAGAACAAAAGAGAAGCTTTTGATGGCTTCTTCCCACAATAGAACAAAAGTACAAAAACCGCTGTTCAATCGGGCGAAAGCCAGACCAAAAGCCCCTCTTTTAGCAAGTTTTAGCAATTCGCCTTAGCTTACTGCAGGGAAATTACTGAAACATTTTATTGAATTCTTCTGCTGAAACAGCTTTATGATTCAATGTAACCTGACCTTTCAGTATTTCTGACAATTTAGCTTCAACAACACGGTTGACTAATGCTTCTACACTTTCACGTTTCTTCAACATTTCCTTAGAATAGTTTTCCAACAATTCATCAGGTACATTAATCATACCATACTGAGCAAACTGAGCACGAGTAGCTTCCTTAGCCATATTAGTAATGTCAGCTTGTTCTACCTTGATGTTGTTTGCAGCAACCAATTTTTCTTTAATCAGGTGCCATGTCAGCTCTTCAAGGCTCTTTTCATAATGTTCTGCAACGAACTCTTCACCTTTTTCCTTGTTGTTTTCCAACATGATGCGCTTCATCAGTTCGTCTGCAAATTCCAGTTTACCAATCTTATTTACAACATAGTTGCGAACGTCGATCAAGAACTTATAGTCGCTATCAGCTTCGAACTGCTTAGCAATTGTTTCTTTAATCTGTGCACGGAATTCTTCTTCGTTGTGAGCTTTTCCTTCACCCAAAACTTGATCGAACAATTCCTGATTCAAGTCACCCGGAATCATACGAGTGATTTCTTCGATCTGGAAGCTGAAGTTACCTTTATAGTTAGCAACTTCTTCTTTCTTAATCTTCAGCAAAGAAGCTAATTCAGCTTCGTTGTTATCGAATGCAGTTGCAGGATTGAATACCAATACTGTATTTGTTTTAGCGCCGTTGAAGATAGCTTTCTGATCGTCATTCTTCATATAAGTAGGCATCATTACAGCACCTTCTACCTGAAGACCACCTTCTTTTGTGTTGCCATTTTCATCCAGCTCAGCTAACAAACCTTTCAGCATATCATTTTCCTGATATTCCTCAACTTTATCATATTTTGCAGTACGCTGAGTGTACATCTTAACCTGCTGATCTACCATTTCATCAGTTACATTGATATCGTAGTAATCAACAGTATCATTGTTTGACTATTCAACTGTGAGTTCAGGAGCCATAGCTATGTCAAATGAGAAGTCTAAGTTTGCATCTGCCTCAAAATTCACATTATATTCTTTAGGCAGAGGAGTACCCAGCATATTCACATTATTTTCACGAATATATTCGCCGACTTTTTCCTGCATCAGCTTATCAACTTCTTCTACCAATACAGAAGTACCATACTGCTTCTTAATCAAAGCCATAGGAACCATTCCTTTACGGAATCCGGGCATATTAACTCTCTGACGAAGAGTTTTCAACGATTTTTCTACTTTTTCCTGATAGTCAGCCTTTTCAATCTGAACAGTAAGCACTGCGCTTACCTTGTCTACGTTTTGCAATGAAATATTCATTTCCGACTTATTTATTTAATTATTACTATATTCCAGTTTATTCAAAGAGGTTGCAAAAATAGTGTTTAATCTTGCAATAACCAAAATGTCTAAGTAAAATTTATAAAAAACGCAAGTAAGCTTTTGTGATTTCATTTATATATACATACCAAAGAAGCCAGTTCTAAAAAAAGCTTCCTGCTGTATATCATTCACACTATCACTTATTCACGTATTTCTCTATTAAGTTGAAAATCTTTCCTGCGTAACACAAAACTGTTACTTAGATACTTTTCCCTTACAATCTTGTTTTCAGCAAGTTCTTCAGGTGTACCCTGGAAAAGTATTTTTCCTTCAAACAACAAATAGGCACGGTCTGTGATACTTAGTGTTTCCTGCACATTGTGGTCAGTAATCAATATACCAATATTTTTATCTTTCAGCTTCCATACAATATGCTGAATATCTTCGACCGCAATAGGGTCTACACCGGCAAACGGTTCGTCAAGCATAATAAACTTCGGGTCGATAGCCAGACAACGTGCAATTTCTGTACGGCGGCGTTCACCTCCCGACAGTTGGTCACCTAAGTTTTTACGTACCTTCTGCAAACGGAATTCAGCAATCAAGCTTTCCAGTTTTTCTTTTTGATATTCCTTCGAAGTCTTTGTAAGCTCCAGAACCGAAGCAATGTTATCTTCCACACTCATTTTACGGAAAACAGAAGCCTCCTGTGCCAAATATCCGATACCATTCTGGGCACGCTTATATACGGGATAATCAGTAATATCCTGATTATTCAGATAGATATGTCCCTCATTAGGAACAATCAATCCTGTAGTCATATAAAAAGAAGTTGTCTTACCAGCACCATTCGGTCCCAGCAGTCCGACAATTTCACCCTGTTTCACATTAATGGAAACATGGCTTACGACTGTACGCTTACCATATTTTTTGACCAGATTCTCAGTACGAAGTACCATACGTCCATCCGATGGAAGTTCAAATGTTTCTTCAGCAATATACTGTTGGTTTTCCTGCTCTGCCATAAAGTTGTTTAATAAAGATTTAAGAATGAAGGATCAATCCTTTCATTACCGCAGCAAAAGTAGTAAAAATCTTGGGTTCTGTGGTAATTCCTCCCATTTTCATCTCTGCTTTTATTATAATATAGCTAAAAAACAGTACTTTTGCACAAAATTAGACTCAAATAACAAATATGGTAAGACCAATTACTACTTTGGGTAAATACCTCATGCTAATGGGAAGAGTATTTGCCCGCCCGGAACGTTTCCGAATGTACCTCAAACAATATCGTAATGAAATGGCACAGTTAGGTATCAACTCAATTGGTATCGTATTGCTGATTTCGTTTTTCATCGGTGCTGTTATCTGCATACAAATTAAGCTAAACATCGAAAGTCCATGGATGCCACGTTTTGTTGTAGGATATACTACCCGTGAAATCTTGTTGCTAGAGTTCTCTTCTTCCATCATGTGTCTTATTCTGGCAGGTAAAGTTGGTTCAAACATAGCCTCGGAAATAGGAACCATGCGCGTCACTCAGCAAATTGATGCGCTCGATATTATGGGAGTGAATTCAGCATCATATCTGATCCTTCCCATCATTCTAGGACTTAT